>Ga0265342_10000011_pt1 | contig 208435 bp, 205 predicted proteins | sample 4CB327metaG_FD_203125 | JGI IMG/M metagenome (GOLD analysis project Ga0265342, IMG submission 203125) | Rhizosphere microbial communities from Carex aquatilis grown in University of Washington, Seatle, WA, United States - 4-CB3-27 metaG | ecosystem: Host-associated > Plants > Roots >...
CCCGGACGCCCACGGATTCACCAACACTGGCGCCGTCGTTCCGATCGCGGACAGCGTCCGCGAGCCGGAATCCCTTCATGCTGAGTTGGTCGATCAAACGAGTCGTTATCGATTGAGCGACTTTTCGATCAACGATGCCGCGATGTAGTGGGCCGTCTGGGTGTCTTGGGTCGGAGGCCCGGCGTAGCGGCGCGCCGGCTCAAAGATCTGTTCAGCCGACATCGCGTGATTGAGGCGGCTCCAGTAGTACGACGTCATCAGCTGTTCGAACGGGTCACCTCCGTCATCGGTGCTAATCACGAGTTGCAACGCCGAGGGGACGGCCGATGCAACTGGCATCGTCTTTGGCGCGTTTGACCCTTGCTCTGGCATCATTGCCGACATCGGGGGCGAGACGCGTGCTTCGATGGCCGGATGCCAATGCCGTCGATGATGACGCACATGTCGCCACAGCCGACGGTGTCGATAGACGGGCCGTTCGGCGGAGTCGGATGGGGCTATCGCCGTGGTCGCGGCGACATCGGTCTGTCGTGCGGGCAAAAGCTCGCGCAGAGACCACGCGTCGGCCGCGCGCGGCACGCTGAGCCAGGTTGCGAGGGCAAAGACAACAATTGCACCACCCGCCCGCCGCGCATTCGCCAGGATGCGCCCCATGCTCACACCCCCGGCCGGCTCAACGGAACCGGTCGAGGGGCTGAAACGCACCCCGGCAAGCCCGCCTTGGTGCCCTTGCCGGCCGCTGGAAATGTCGGTCGCCGCTCACGAATGCGCTTAGCCATGACGTACTCCCTCACTGCTTACTCAACAACGTCGGCACTGCGACCCAAGGAGTTTCTTCCGGGAATGGGACCTTCCGCGGTCCGATCGATGGCAAAAAAAAATTCAGTAAGGCAAAGCGTGGCTACCATGCCACCGGACGAGCGACCGAACCCGGCCCAGGCCGCCACCTAACTGACCCGCGCAGCGCGCTTTTTCTGATCCTTACCCCGCTTGCTGGAAGCCAGGAATTGTCGTCCTGCCTTGATTGGGTCCATTCGCGCAGCCGGCCACGCCCCAGCGCCGCCCGGTCGCTCTGCCACGCCATTCACTTTGTTCTATAATGGCTGGGTTGCACGGTATCGGGACGTTGCGCCGCCCCCGCTGTGACACTAGACATCTACCATTCGAGGACTAAGACCATCATGACCCGCGTCAATACTCCGCGTTTTTGCTTCATCGGCTTTGGAGAAGCTGGCCAGGCTCTGGCATCGGGGTTGCGTGATGCCGGTGTGCAAACCATGTCGGCCTGGGACATTTTGTTTCCTGAAGCTGGAGGCGAGCGGCTGCGGGAAGCCGGTGAAACCATTGGGGTCCGACTTGGCGATTCGGCGGCCGACGCCATCCGAGGCGCCGACATCGTCGTCTCCGCGGTCACGGCCGCGTCAAGCCTGGAGGCTGCGCGCACCGCGAAGTCGCACCTAAACCGCGATCAGTTCTACCTCGACGTCAATTCAGTTTCGCCTGGGCGCAAGCAGGAAACTTTCCGCCATCTCGACCGCACCGCGCGCTACGTCGACGTCGCCGTGATGGCGCCGGTGCATCCCGCTCGTCATCAGACTCCAGTCCTGCTCGCTGGTCCTTTCGCCGAGGTTATCGCCCCCATCCTCACCGCACTTGACATGAAGGCTTCAATCGCAGGCGGCGACATCGGCGCTGCGGCTGCCATCAAGATGGTCCGCAGCGTCATGATCAAGGGAATGGAAGCGCTGACGCTGGAATGCTTTTTGGCTGCGTCTCGAGCCGGCGTCGAAGAGCAGATCGTCGCCTCGCTGTCGAAGAGTTTTCCGACCCTCGACTGGCCCAAGCTCGTCGCCTACAACCTCGAACGCATGGCCAGCCACGGCACCCGCCGCGCCGCTGAAATGGAAGAGGTCGCCGACACCTTGCGCGAACTCGGCATCGATCCGCAGATGGCGATCGCGACAGTCGCCCGTCAGCGCCAAATGGGCGACATCGGCAAGAGCGAACCGGTGAAAAGCGCCAAAACGCAAGGTCACCAGGATATGCTGCGCGCGATCAGTACGGCGCTCGCGGCTGACCGAAAACATTGAGCGGTTCGGCGACCGTCCGTTCGGTCACATGCGTCCGTCAGACGCCGGCACACTGGGAACACCATCAGGAATGACGATCGCCTTCGAAGACGAGTCGACGGTTGCGGATGGCCGCGCCCCCAAGATCAGTTTCGTTTCGCTCGGATGCCCGAAGGCCCTGGTCGATTCCGAACGCATCATTACCCGGCTGCGTGCCGAGGGCTACGAGCTTACGCGTACTCACGCCGGCGCGGATCTGGTGGTCGTCAACACCTGCGGATTCCTCGATTCTGCGCAAGCAGAGTCGCTCGACGCCATCGGCAATGCTCTCAGTGAGAACGGCAAGGTCATTGTCACCGGCTGCATGGGTGCGGAGCCGGAAAAGATCACTGCGATTTATCCCAATATTTTCGCAGTTACCGGCCCGCAGCAATACGAGAGCGTGGTCGAAGCCGTTCACCGCGCCTCGCCACCCCGGCACGATCCTTTTCTTGACCTCGTCCCGCCCGAGGGCATCAAGCTGACGCCGCGCCACTATGCCTATTTGAAGATTTCGGAAGGCTGCAACAACCGCTGTACCTTTTGTATCATTCCGAAACTGCGCGGCGACCTGGTCTCGCGGCCGGCCGCCGACGTACTGCGCGAAGCCGAACGCCTGGTGGCCGCCGGCGTCAAGGAACTACTGGTTATTTCCCAGGACACCTCGGCCTACGGCGTCGATTTGAAGTATGCCGCAACCGCCTGGAAGAACGGCGAAGTCAAAGCAAAATTCTTCGATCTCTCGCGCGCGCTGGGGGACCTCGGCGTCTGGGTGCGGCTGCACTACGTCTATCCCTACCCGCACGTCGACGACGTGATCCCGCTGATGGCCGACGGCAAGATCCTGCCCTACCTCGACGTCCCGTTCCAACACGCAAGCCCGGACGTACTCAAGCGCATGCGCCGACCGGCCGCGCAGGAAAAGACCCTGGAACGCATTGCGCGCTGGCGTGCGATCTGCCCGGACCTCACTATCCGTTCGACCTTCATCGTCGGCTTCCCTGGCGAGACCGATGCGGATTTCGCTGCTCTGCTCGACTGGCTCGACGCCGCAGGCCTCGACCGCGTCGGCTGCTTTCGCTACGAGCCCGTGAACGGAGCCACCGCGAATGATCTCGCCGACCTCGTGCCGGACGACGTCAAGCAAGACCGCTGGGACCGTTTCATGCAACGCCAGCAGGCGATTTCGGCCAAGCGTCTCAGGCGCAAGGTCGGCACTCGTCAGCAAGTGATCATCGACGAGATTGGCCCGACGGTTGCCAAAGGTCGCAGCAAGTGTGACGCGCCTGAAATCGACGGGGCTGTCTACGTCAGCTCCCATCGGCCCCTCCGCATCGGGGAAATTGCGACGGTGAGAATCGAGCGTGCCGACCCCTACGACCTGCATGGCACTGCGGTGGGGTTCTAAGCTGACTTGACGGCGCCGGTGGTCGATTCCGCTCCGCTGCTCTTCTCAACGTTCCGGCGTACTAGATTTCGCCGACAACCTTCACCACTGCGCGCGTCAAGGCGGCGAGATCTTCCTCCGCAATCGTGAATGCCGGGGTCAGGTAGATCACCGATCCGAACGGCCGCACGAACACGCCCTCGGCAACGAACTTCTGCCGCAAACCGTCGAGATCGGCGATCGCATCCAGTTCGACCACGCCGATGGCGCCGAGTACGCGCACGTGTTTGACATGAGGCAGGTGGCGGCAGGGCGCAAGATCGCGCTCGAGCGTTGCGGATATGAACTTCACTTGCTGCAAGCGCGGCTCCTGTTCGAACAGATCGAGGGACGCGTTGGCGCTGGCGCACGCGAGCGCATTCGCCATAAAGGTCGGCCCATGCATTAATACGTGCTTCGGATCATCCGACCAGAACGTCTCGAAGATTTTGCCGCCTGCGATCGTCGCGGCAAGCGGCAGCGTCCCGCCGGTCAGAGCCTTCGAGAGCGTTACGATGTCCGGCACCACGCCGCCTGATGCGAACATTGTCCCGGTCCGCCCGAAACCGGTAAAGATCTCGTCGAAGATCAGCAGCAAGTCGTGGCGATCGGCCGTGGCACGCAACCGTTGCAGCACCGCCGTATCGTGGAAGCGCATGCCGCCGGCTCCCTGCACCAATGGTTCGACGATGATTCCGGCAAGCTCGTCGGCATGGCGCGCCACGATCTGCTCGAATGCCGCAGTGCTGGCGTCGTCCTGAGGGAGGTCGACTATCAAGTGTTGAGGTAACAGGTGCTGAAACAGACCGTGCATTCCGGTTTCCGGATCACAAACCGCCATCGCCCCCGTCGTGTCGCCGTGGTAGCCGTGGCGAAAGGCGAGGAAGCGGGTGCGGCCTCGCACACCGTTGTTTAGCCAGAACTGGGTCGCCATCTTCAATGCGACTTCGACCGACACCGAGCCTGAATCCGAGAAGAACACCCGATCGAGACCGTCCGGCAACAGCTCCGTCAAGCGGCGCGCCAGCGTCAATGCCGGTTCGTGGACGAGGCCGCCGAACATGACATGCGGCATGATCTCGAGCTGACGTGCAACGGCAGCCCGGATATGGGGGTGATTGTAGCCGTGGCAGCTCGTCCACCAGGACGCAATGCCATCGATGAGTTCGCGCCCATCAGCGAGCACGATGCGGGTACCCGACGTGCGGGCAACCGCCAGTGGCGTCGTTATGGTCTTCATCCGGGCATAGGGCAGCCAAGTATGCGGCAAGCCGCCGTCATACCAGCCTGGCTGAGGATCTAAGGGGTTTGTTCGGGAGCGGGCCATGGAGGGGATCTCGGAAAGGGTAGCGGACGGCGGTTTTGCATTGGAAGCAGGCTCAGGTCACGCTACATCCCAAGGACTGTCAAACTTGGCCCCTGCGCGAACCGCATGAATTCTCTCGACGATTTTGCGAACGACAAGCTCCTGGCGCTGGAATCGAACCATCTGCGGCGGCAGATCGTCGACACCGCGCCTGTCGACGGGGTTGTTGTCGAACGCGGGGGCCGCCGGCTGCTCTCGTTTTCCAGTAACGACTATCTCAATTTCACCCAGCATTCCGCCGTCAAATCGGCTGCGCGCGAGGCCCTCGAGCGGTTCGGCGTCGGGTCCGGGGCATCGCGTCTCGTCACCGGCAATCATCCCCTCTATACCGCGTTGGAGGCACGCCTCGCCCAGTGGAAAGGCACACAGGCGGCCTGCGTCTTCGGCTCGGGTTATCTCGCCAACATGGGCGTCATTCCCGCGCTCACCGGCGCGGAGGACCTCATTCTCATCGATGAACTTTCACACGCCTGCCTCTGGAGCGGCGCTCAATTGGCCGGCGCCAAGATCCTTACGTTTCGACACAACGACGTGGCCCATGCGGAAGTCTTATTGGTCGAACATCGACCTCAACACCGCCATGCCTTGATCCTCACCGACGGTGTGTTTTCGATGGACGGGGATCTCGCGCCCCTGGTGGATCTTGGACGGCTGGCGCGGCATTTCGAGGCGTGGCTGATGTCGGATGATGCCCACGGCCTCGGTGTGGTCGGTGGCGGTCGCGGCTCCGCTTTCGCTAACGGGATCGCCGAGGTGCCGTTGCAAATGGGCACGCTTTCGAAGGCCATCGGTGCTTATGGCGGTTATCTGTGTGCCTCGCGTCCCGTAATCGAACTGATCAAGACCCGCGCCCGCACGCTGATCTACGCTACCGCACTGCCGCCGGCGGTCCTTGCCGCAGCGATCGCCGCACTCGATTGGATCGGCGACCATCCGCACTACGCTGCTTTGCCGCTGGCCAAAGCCAAGGCTTTCACGCGCCAGGCGGGGCTCGCCGAGGCTATGAGTCCCATCGTGCCGGTCATTGTTGGCGAGGCCGAGGCGGCGCTTGCAGCCAGCCGCATGCTCGAAGACGAAGGCTTTCTGGCGGTTGCGATCCGCCCGCCCACAATACCGCCTGGAACCGCACGACTGCGTCTATCGTTTTCGGCCGCGCATTTGGATGCCGATATTGCCCGGCTCGCAGACCTCATTCGTACCCGGCTTTTGGAGCGTTAATCGGATGACGGCCGCGTTCATCACCTCGACGGGGACCGATATCGGCAAGACCTTCGTTGCCCGCGGTCTGATCCGGCATCTGCGCGATCAGGAACGCAGAGTGGACGCGATCAAGCCGGTGGTGAGCGGATTTCTTCTCAGCCGGGTCGTAACCAGCGATCCCGGTCTGTTGCTCGCGGCCCTCGGCCGGCTTCCCACCTCCGATGAGATCGCGCGCGTATCGCCTTGGCGGTTTATCGCTCCTTTGTCGCCGGATGTGGCCGCGCGGAAGGAGGATCGCAGGATCGACTTTGACGAGCTCGTCGCGTTCTCGAAGCAAGCAATCGCGGCCGCGCCCGAGGTCCTGCTGATCGAAGGCATCGGCGGCGTGATGGTGCCGCTCGATGATCGCCATACCGTGCTGGATTGGATGACCGCGCTCGCGGTGCCGGTCATTCTGGTCGCCGGAAATTATATCGGCACGATCAGCCATACGTTGACGGCGCTCGATGTTCTCGCGCGCCGCAATCTTGCGGTGCGAACGATCGTCGTCAATGATTCCGCCGGTGCCGTGGCGCCCGACGAAAACGCGCGTGCCATCGCTCGTTTTGCCGGCGGCATCGAGGTGCTGACGTTGCCGCGCCTGGGCAAGAATTCATTTCGCCACCCGACGTTCGTTCAACTCGCCCGTTCATTGACGTCTCAAGGAAACCAGTGAACCTTGATGATCGTTTCGAGACTGCTTTCGAGGTTGAACAACCCGTGACACAGGATCGTCAGCGCCGTGGAACCGCTGCGATAGCGCAACCATCCGAGCAGTAAGCCGATTGCCAGCACCTGGAAACGACCGAACAGGTCGTACTGAAAGTGCAGCGTGGCAAATATGATCGAAATAACGACGATCCCGATCCAGGCGTAACGCGACGATCTCACCCAGCCGCGGAAAAGAAATCCTCGGAAGAACAGCTCTTCGCCAGCAGGTGCGACAATGATGGTTGCAATCGCGAGAACCGGCAGCCATCCAGATTCGCGGGCGGTCTCATAGGCCTTGATTTGAAAGGGCGGAACGAGATCCTGACCAGCGAGATAGAGGGCGGCATCGCCGGCGAGCAAAAAAATCGCGAGCGCGCTCAGCGCCAATTTTAGGTCGGCAGTGCGCCAGGGCACCAACCCGAGGTACTCGGCGGGATTCCAACGCTTCAGCGCGGCGAACCCCGCCAACACCGCGACCTCGACAAAGTTGGTGGCGAAAGTGCCGAGGACCAACGCGACCCCGTCATAGGGCCGCGAGCGCAGCAACTCCAGGAGATCCTGCAGATTGCTGCCATACCACCAATACAGCACCAGCGCGCCCGCGACCTGTGCAAGCACGAACGCCAGAACGCCCCAGACCAGGGTCGTCAGATATCCCCACGGAGCCATGCAATCCGCCGCGATGATGAGGAAACATTCTGGCGCAGGCGCGCGTTCCGAATCCGGTTTACGGGATCAGGATCGATGAGCCCGTCGTCTCGCGTCCCTCCAGGTCCCGGTGCGACTTCTGCGCGTCCTTGAGCGGATAGGTCTGATTGATCGGAATCTTCACTGCCCCGCGACCGACCTTGTCGAACAGATCGTTTGCGGTCTTCAGCAAGTCTTCGCGCTTGGCGGTGTAGGTATTCAGCGTCGGCCGAGTGGCGAACAGCGAACCCTTCTGCTGCAGGATATTGATGTTGAAGGCATCGATGGGGCCGGATGAACTGCCGAAGCTGACGAACATGCCGAGCGGTCGAATGCAATCGAGCGAGGCCGGGAAGGTCTGCTTGCCGACGCCGTCATAGACCACATCGCACAGCTTGCCGCCGGTGAACTCTTTCACCTTCGCCACGAAATCCTCGTCGCGATAGAGGATCGTGTGATGGCAACCATTTTTCTTGGCAAGTTCGGCTTTTTCCTTCGAGCCGGTGGTTCCAATCACAGTGGCGCCAAGATGGTTCGCCCATTGGCACAAAATCAAACCAACGCCGCCAGCGGCCGCGTGCATCAGGACGGTCATCCCCTTTTCCACCTTGAAGGTGCGATTGACCAGATATTGCACGGTCATGCCTTTGAGCATCATGCCGGCCGCTTGCTCGTAACTGATATTGTCCGGCAGCTTCACGGCGCGGTCGGCCGACATCACCCTCTCGGCAGCATAGGCGCCGAGCGCGGTCACGTAGGCCACGCGATCGCCAACCTTGACGTCGGTCACGCCCGGACCCACGGCGATCACATCACCCGCTGCTTCGTTGCCAGCAACGAATGGCATGCCGACCGGAGACGGATACATGCCCTGCCGGAAATAGGTGTCGATGTAGTTGACGCCGCAAGCCTTCTGCTTGATGCGGATCTGGCCCGGCCCGGGCGCCGCCACCTCGACATCCTCGAAAGTAAGGACTTCCGGCCCACCAAATTTATGCACCCGGACTGCTGCAACCATGACGTTCTCCCTGCGAAGTTCAATAACGCTTGGGCCGGAACCCACTGATATTCCTGGGCGACGACAATGGCCGCCGGCGGGGGATCATAGGTAGTCGCAAACGAGACGCAAGGGATGGAACGCGGATTGTACTACCGGCCGCCGGCGACGCGCAGAATGGCACCGGTCGTATAGGACGATGCGTCCGACAGCAGAAAAAGCACCGCTTCGGCGACCTCATTGACCGTTCCAGCGCGTGCGAGCGGAACCGCCTGGGTGATCCGGTCCAGCCGCCCCGGGGGATGAATATCGGTCGCGATCGGACCTGGAGCGACCGCGTTCACCCGGATGCCTTCGGACGCCAATTCACGCGCGAGCCCGATGGTCATGGAATCGATGGCGCCCTTGGATGCGGAGTAGCCGACATATTCCCCCGCCCCGCCGAGTGTCGCCATCGCCGATGACAGGAACACCATAGCCCCGCCGGAACCCCCGTGGCGGGTCGACAGGTGCGGGATCGCGGCCTTGGCGCAGAGAAACGCCCCGAGCACATTGGTGTCGAGAATGTCGCGTAACGCCTTGGGGTCGATGGTCTCGATTCGCGAAATCGGGCCAGTGATGCCGGTGTTGTAGACGAGATGCGTGAGGCGTCCGAGTTGGTCGTCGACGGCAGCGAACATACGAGTGATATCGGCCTCGACGCTCATATCGGCTTGGACCGCAATCGCTCGCCGACCGGCGGCCTTGACCGCCGCGACCACCGCCTCGGCGGATGGACGGTCCTTGAGGTAATTAACCGCGACGTCGTAGCCGCGCGCAGCGGCGAGCCTGGCGGTGGCCGCGCCGATGCCACGGCCCGCGCCGGTGATCAGAACAATGGGAGAGGTCTTGGGGTTCATTTTGGTGGCCCTGACTCATCGCCGCGCCGGCGTTTGCTGAGCGCCGTGATATTAATCGCTTCCACCAGGCCGGCGAAGGCCATGGCGAAATAGATGTAGCCACGCGGGAGGTGAAAATCGAAGCCGTCGGCCAGCAGCGCCACACCGATCAACACCAGAAACGCGAGCGCCAGCACCTTCGTGGTTGGGTGTGCGGCGATAAAAGCCGCAACCGGATCGGATGCCAAGTACATGATGCCAACAGCAATCAGAATGGCGGCGATCATAATACGGATATCTTGCGCCATACCGATCGCCGTCACGATGGAATCGACTGAAAATACCAAGTCTATAACGACAAGCTGAAACACAATGGCCAAGAACGCTCCGCCGGCGCCCGTCGTCCGGCTGCGACTTGTCTGCTCCACATGGGCATGTAATTCGTGCGTCGCTTTTGCGATCAGAAACAATCCGCCGCCGATCAATATGATGTCGTGCCACGAAAAGCTGTTCCCCATCACCGATACGACGGTGTCGGTAAGACCGATCAGCTTGACCAACCCGAACAGCAGGGCAATGCGGAACACCAACGCCAGCGACAGCCCGATTTGGCGCGCCCGGCGACCTCGTGCCGGCGGCAGCCGCGAGACCAGCACCGAGATGAAAACCACGTTGTCGATCCCAAGCACGATCTCCAGCACGCTCAGGGTAGCGAGCGCCGCCCAGGCCCGCGGATCCGTCAGAAGGTCGATCATGGCTCTATAGACGCCCTTTCGTTGCAAAGGCGCCGGTCATGGCCTCGCCCGATTTCGCGTATTGGTTGGTTCTGTGACGTCGTCATGCTCTTGCGCTCGCGTCCTTAAAGGAGGCCGACATGAACCGCCCCATATTCTGGCTGATGGTGCTTGCGGGTGCGAGCACTGCTTGTGTCACGGTGGCCGCCGCAAAAGCCCGCCACCGCCATTTACCGCCGCCAGCGGCATCGTACGACGCACCCGGTCGCTCGCAAGGAGTTTTCGTTGGTGGTACTTATGCTGGATCGGATCCCGATCCGAATATCCGGGCCGCTCTCGCCCGCGAGTTCGGCAAGCGGCGCTGATTAGAACGTTCCAAGCGAGCCTCTAACGACCAAGGATCGGCCTGAATAATCCGTGACCGCCAGCCCTCATTACGTGCGTGAACCGGAGCGACGTGTGCCGGTGGTCGGTGACTATGACATTGTCGTGCTCGGCGGAGGCCCCGCCGGGATCGCGGCAGCGGCCAGCGCTGCCGGCCACGGACGCTCCACCCTGTTGGTCGAGCGTTATGGCTTCCTCGGGGGCATGGGTACGGCTGCGGGCGTGACCAATTTCTGTGGCCTGTTCGCCAACGTGCACGGCGATATCCGCAACGTGGTGAGGGGCGTGGCCGACGAGTTGCTTGCCCGCATCGACCGGCTCGGCGGCCTCAATGAACCGCATGTCGTGCTGGGGAAGACAAAGGCACAGGCCTACGACACCGCCGCATACAAGTGCGCGGCCGATGATCTGCTGCTCGGACGCGGCGCAAGTCTGCTTTTCCATGCACTCGCCGCCGGCGTCATTATGACGAATGATGACACGATCGGCGCGCTGCTGATCGAGACCAAGTCCGGTCGGGGTGCAGTGCGCGGGCAGATCTTCATCGATTGTTCCGGAGACGGTGATCTGGCGGCCTGGGCGGGCGCGCCGTTCGAGGTCGGCGATGGGCGCGGCAATATGCTCTACCCGACCCTCATGTTCCGCGTGAATGGCGTGGACGCGGCGGCGGCCGGTGAAGCCTGGTCGAGTATCCCGCAACGCATGGAGGAGGCGGAACGGGCGGGCATGCATTTTCCACGCAAGGGCGCGATCGTGAGACCGCAACGCAATCCGATCGAGTGGCGGGTCAATGTCACTCAACTGAAGACCGCTTCGGGCGCCGCCATCAACGGCACGGTCGCCCAAGATCTGAGCTTCGGCGAAGTGGAAGGCCGCCGCCAAGCACGGGCATTTTTCGACTTTCTCAAGCGCGACATTCCCGGCTTTTGCGAGGCCTATATCGTCGACCTCCCGCCGCAGATCGGCATTCGCGAAACCCGCCGCGTCACCGGCCGCTACCAACTTACCGGCGACGACGTGATCGCGTGCGCGAGCTTTGCCGACACGGTCGGTGTCAATGGCTGGCCGATCGAAAGCCATGTTGCCGGCGACGTGCACTGGCGCTGGCCGGAGATCCCCGCCTCGCGTGGATACAATCACCTGCCCTATCGCATGTTGCTGCCGCTGGAGGTGCGCAACCTGCTGGTCGCTGGCCGCTGCGCTTCGATGACCCACGAGGGCCAGTCCGCCGCACGCGTGAGCGGCGCCTGCTTCGTCATGGGACAGGCCGCGGGCACCGCCGCCCACCTGGCGTTGGCCACAGGCCGCGCGCCATCCGACGTCGCGGTTGCGGATCTCCAGCACCTGCTGGAGAAGGACGGAGCCTATCTCGGACGCTCATCGTGAGGGAACTGGACGTGCCGATGACGAGACCCCTCTTTGCTCTCTTGCTGACGCTGCTGTCGGCCTTTCCCGTCGCCGCGCAGACTTGGCCTGCCGCGACCGTCCGCATCGTCGTGCCTTTCGGTCCCGGATCAACCCCAGATCTGGTCGCACGCCTGTTGGCGGAACGGCTGCAACTGAAATTCGGACAGACGTTCACCGTCGAGAATAAGCCGGGCGCGAGCGGCAATATCGGTACCGACGTCGTCGCCAAGTCGGAGCCAGACGGTTACACCCTTGGCGTCAGTATCGGCGGACCGCTCGCCATCAACCCGATCCTGTTCGCAACCATGCCGTACGATCCCGCCAAGGATCTTGCGCTGATCAGCATGCTCGCGACCCAACCGAGTGCGCTTGCGGTCAATGCCAACGTCAGCGCTGACAGTGTACCCGCCCTGATCGATCTGCTGAAAAGGAATCCGGGCAAGTATACGTTCGGCTCGATCGGCACCGGCTCACTCTCGCATCTCGCGATGGAGGCAGTCGCGCTCAAGAGCGGAACCCAGATGGTGCACGTTCCCTATGGAAGCTCGCCACAGGCCGTGGCCGCGCTGATCCGCGGCGACGTACAGATTGCCTGCCTGCCCGCCATTGCGGTCATACCGCAAGTTGCGTCCGGCAAGCTGAGGCTTGTCGCGATTTCGACTGCCGCGCGCTCGCCCCTGCTGCCCGGCATTCCCACTCTCAAAGAGTCTGGAATCGACGTCGAGGCCGACGCCTGGATGGGCCTCATCGCGCCGGCCAAGACCCCTTCCCCGATCCTCGCCACGTTGCAGCAGGCGGTCGGAGAGATCATGAGCACGGCGGAAATCAGAACCAAGCTCGCGGCCCAAATCATGGAACCGATCCCAACGACGCCGACGCAATTCCGCGCACGCATCGACGCCGATGTCGTCCGCTGGGCGCCTGTGATCAGGGCGACCAATATCAAGATCAATTAGCGTGTCCAAGCCACGCCTAGAGTTTGCATCTGATTGAATTCAAGTCCTTCTGGTCTCGCAAGCCGCGACTATTGGTGTGTCCAGAATATTCAATAATTCGTGACGCGCAGCCTCTACGTGTGCTGCGTCTTCGACGCCGCGCGCGTCGGCAGACACTCCAATTGCCCAGGAGCACCGCCTGCATATGTGTCGGCATACTTGCCTGTAATCTCAGAGCATTGGCTGCGAGCCGCAGCGTACAAGACGACTCGCGTTAACCCTGATGAATCCGAGGCACCGCGCGCTGGCTACAATATTCGCGGCACCTCAAGTCCGCCGAGAAATGCTGGCCACCCATGGTGCTTTGTTTCTTTTGGGTGCATGTAAGCCGCGTTCAGGGGACGGCCAATTGGAGCAGCGTGATGAAAACAACCCTGAAGATGCTTGCTGTGTTGGTTGTACTCGCGACAACGTCGAACGCCTTCGCAGCCAACAGATACTCTCGCGACTATGGACAGATTCAGCAATACGAGAGTTACGACGCTTCAGCCATGTCGCCGACGGATCGTAGCTTCATGGTCGAAGAGACCGGCAATTGATCTAAAACACGCCGCGCGTTCTGGAATGGCCGACCCGTCCGGTCGGCCATTCCATATTGCGCATTTGATGGAACGGGGTGCGACGCAGAAGCGACCGTCTCGCCATTTGGGCCGAGACTTACGCAATCGCGTCAAAACGCTGCTGCCAGATCCTTGGCGCCCTGCAACTTGGATTCCTGATCCATTCTTGCATTCGTCACTGCGATCAGCTTCGAGACGACGTTGTTGCGGATCGCGACCGGGTTGTGCTGCAAACCTTGCGGCTGGAAAAAATTCGACGTCGGAACTTTGTCGCGCATCGCCAGTGGCATGGTGACCATGTCGAAGCCGTTGCCGTCGCCAGTGAGGTTCATCATCTCGAGTTCGGCGGCGCTCAACGGGTGGTCGAGCCCTTTCATGCGCGCAAAAAGCACGGAATCGAGAAGCTTCTGCGTCTGCAGCAGAGGACCGATATCGATATCCAGATTGAGGGCGTGGATGCCAAGGCCCTTCGGTGTGTTCGCCAAGCGGTCGTGCTCGCTCCAGGAATCGGAGACTGTGCGACAAAATAGAATCATACGGTGTAAGTTCTCGATTTTCTTTTCCAGCGTCTTTCTTGGCTCTCCCTCCAGCGTCGCCGCCTTTGCCTTCAGCGCCTTGAGGAACTGATCACCCTGCTCCGCAAGCAACTCGACACTGTTGGTGTTGAGCAATTGATTGTAGCCAAGGGCTGTACTGATCGCCTGCGCGCCCGGCTTGGGATATTCCAGCCCGGCCTGAACGTCGTAGGTGCCCTTGCCGCCGGCCTCAAAACCGTAGATCCGGACTACCTGCTCACGGGTCAATCCGGCCGCCGCCGCGACCTTGACATAGGCGCGCTTAAATTCGATTTCACTTTGCGGCCGCGTCGGCACAAACTTGAAATGCTCCGCCGCTGACTGCAGAAAATCCGCCACCACCGGGACATAGGGCTTCTCCGATGGCGGCGGTGTCACAGCTGAAGGGTCGATGGGCTTGCCCGGTCCGGCGTAGACCGGCGGCTGCGTCAGCACATAATCATCCAGCACGATCTCTTGGCCACTGCGACGTTTGGCGATACGCGCCCGACGTTTCTCCGCCACTGCATTCCAATAGATCGCCGCTTCGCTCTCGAACGCCTGGCGAATGCGCGTGTATTCTTCGAGTTTGCGGCGATAGTCGGCGATTGCAGCGGCCGACGCAGGCGTCACAACCGGCGCCTGCGGGGTCATGGTCGGGACACCTGGCTCGGCGGCAACGGTTGCGAACGACCCCAGCAGCAGGGCAGCACACGCACCTGTGCGCCAGCCGCCACGTGAGCAAAGCCCCATGTCTTCCCTCCCCCGCGAGGTCCGCGCAACGTCGCGCGACTGTGCCTCCCCGGGCGGTCGAATGCAATCTTTGGCGGCGCCCGAAGACCACCCGATCTCAAGCGAGCCGCAAGCTTCATTGCCGAACAGCCACAAGGTCGGATATGAATGACCGCACATTTTCGAGCGTCGCTCAAAGAGTCCTTGAGAGTCATCTTTATGGCCAAAACCTATCGAATTGCCGTGATCCCCGGCGACGGCATCGGCAAGGAAGTCGTGCCGGAAGGCATGCGCGCCCTTGAACAGGTGGCAAAGCGCTTCGGCTTCGCGCTCAAGGCCGACTGGTTCGATTTTGCTTCGTGCGACTATTACGAAAAGCACGGTCGCATGATGCCCGAAAATTGGAAGGATTTGATCGGCGGCCATGACGCCATTTACTTCGGTGCGGTCGGATGGCCCGCCAAGGTTCCCGATCACATTTCGCTTTGGGGGTCGCTGGTCCTGTTCCGGCGCGAGTTCGACCAGTACGTCAATCTACGGCCGGTCCGGCTGATGCCCGGCGTCGCCTCTCCGCTCGCCAACCGCAAGGCCGGCGACATTGATTTCATGGTCGTGCGCGAAAACACCGAAGGCGAGTACTCGTCGGTTGGTGGCCGAATGTTCGCTGGCACCGAGCGCGAATTCGTGATGCAGGAAACCATCATGACGCGCCACGGCGTTGATCGCGTGCTCCGCTTCGCCTTCGAACTCGCGCGCGGTCGCGACAAGAAGCATCTGACCTCGGCCACCAAATCGAACGGCATTTCGATCACGATGCCGTACTGGGACGAGCGGGTTGAAGCGATGGCCAAGTCTTATCCCGACATTCGTTGGGACAAGTACCATATCGATATTCTCACTGCTAATTTCGTCCTGCATCCGGATTGGTTCGATGTTGTGGTCGGTTCCAATCTGTTCGGGGATATTCTGTCCGATCTCGGCCCCGCCTGCACCGGCACCATCGGCATCGCGCCGGCCGGCAACATCAATCCGGAAAAGGCGTTTCCCTCGCTGTTCGAACCTGTGCACGGCTCGGCGCCGGACATTGCCGGCCAAGGCATTGCCAATCCGATTGGCCAGATCTGGTCCGGCGCGATGATGTTGGAGCATCTGGGCGAGAAGGAAGCCGCCGCCGAAATTGTCGCTGGGATCGAACGGGTGCTTGGCGAGCGCACGTTGCGAACACGCGATCTCGGCGGCAACGCCGATACCAGGAGCTGTGGCAAAGCAATCGCCGAGGCCATTAGCTGACAACATGCTGTTTGCCGTCAAATCCAAATCTCGCATCCCGGAGAAGCCGACATGTTGAATTGGACCGCGCTGGTGACGCTTCTGGCCGTGATCTTCTATTTCTTTACCGGTCTGCGGGTCGGCTCCGCCCGCATGAAATTCGGCGTCAAGGCTCCGGCCTCGACTGGGCACGCGGATTTCGAGCGCGTATTCCGTGTGCAGATGAATACGCTGGAATGGATGCCGATCTTTCTTCCCGCCCTCTGGCTGTTTGCCGTCTATGTCAACGACCTCGCCGCCGCCTTGATCGGTCTTGTTTGGATCGCCGGTCGCATCCTTTACATGACGGGATATTCGGAGGCCGCAGACAAACGCGGCCGTGGCTTTGGCATCCAAGCCCTGGCCGCAGGCGTCCTGTGGACCGGCGCGCTGATTGCGATCGTGATTCGGCTTGTACAAAGCGCTTGACCGCGCGGTCACCTTGGCTCGCGTCTCTTCGTCCCTCAACGCCATAATTTTTCCGAAAATTGCTTCGTATTCTTCAACATCCGACATACGGGTGCGCCCCCGTCATTGAAATGGATGCTCAAAGGCCCTAAGATGGGCAGCCACATCACCACATTGCAAAAGATTTATCCGGGGAGCGTTTCATGAACCTGAAACTTGTCGTTGCCATTTCCGTTCTTGCCGTTACGCCGGCATTGGCCCAAGGCCAGATGAGCGGTCCACCGGCGAATGTGCCGAAGCCGACCAAAGCCGACGTTCAGAAGGTTGTGCAATCGATCGGCGGCGATAAGGCCAAGACTCAATCCTACTGCGACCTATCCAAGCTCAACCAGCAGATGGCGCAGGCCGAGGAAAAGAAAGATACCAAAACTCTGGAGGCGCTCGGCCCCAAGGCTGACGCGCTGATGGAAAAACTCGGCCCCGACTACGCCAAACTGATGGATGGGCTCGACCAAGTGGACGAGAATTCGGCCGAAGGCAAAGAGTTCGCCGCGGCTTTCGACACGCTCGACAAGCAGTGCAAATAGCACGCACGAAAAAACCCCGCCCGGCGTTGATACGCCCCGCGGGGTTTTGAGCTATTGCCTACCTTAGGCCGTTTTGTTGACGACCTGACCGGTTCCCGGGGGCGGCGACGACTGCGTCGGGCCGTTGCTTGCGGGCGTCTTGTGATCTTGGTCTTGGTCGGCACCACGGGTCGGTTGCGGCGGCGGCGGACTGACACTCGCCGAGCCTACGGACGATACGCTCATTGCAAAACTCCTAGCGATGGGGAACGTTCAACCATCGCCCCTGCCGTCTTAGTCCCGCTCTAAAGCCGGGATTACAAGTTTAAGGATTTCCACATCATTTCTTTACCATGATCCGGCAACGGCAATGTGCCGATCAATTCGCCCGGTCTAGCAGGGATATCCACCGGATCGCTTGCCATCCGCGCGCTGGGCCAGATACTCCTCACAGCTACCGTTCCGTCCGCCGGAAGGTTTTGTGATGCTGCCGTATCGGTTCGGGCGCGCGCTATTACTCGCCCTCTTGTTGCTGTGGCCGTTCGCAGCGCACGCCACCGACGAAATTCAGGTCTACAACGCGGAAATCGCGGCGGTCGGCCAATGGACCATCCAACAGCATCTCAACTACGGGTTCATCGCCCGCAAGGAGCCGGACTTTCCCGGCGGGCTCGTTCCCAATCATGCGCTCAACGGCACGCCGGAATTCGCTTACGGAATGACCGATTGGTGGGAGCTCGGATTCTATCTTCCATTTGCCGTGAGCGAGGGACAATTGCTGTCAAACGGAGCAAAGCTTCGGAGCCTGTTCGTGGTGCCAAATGCAGAAAAGCGCGATTTCTTCTACGGCGTGAATTTCGAGTTCAGCTACAACATGCCGCGATTCTCACAGCAGATCTATGCGATGGAAATCCGGCCGATCATCGGCTGGCGCAATAAGGATTGGGAATTCATCATCAATCCGATCGTCGATGCGAGTTTCGGTTCTGGCGGCGAAACCGACTTTGCACCGGCAGCCCGGCTTGCGCGCAAGCTCGGTGAGGATTTCTTCGTCGGCGCCGAATACTACTCTGACCTCGGCCAAATCGGGCATTTCCTCCCGCTGCAAGAGCAGCAACACGCACTCTTCGCAGTGACCGATTTCAAGGTCGGCGTGATCGATGTCGAACTTGGGCTCGGTTATGGATTAACTTCCAGCTCAGATCGCCTCGTCGCCAAGACCATCCTCGGCTACGCGTTCCCGGTTCCCGGCGCCGGCAAGGATGACCGCGCGGCACCCAGAATCTTGTCAAAAGGACCGGCGGTGCGCGGCAGTTACAACGGTTCGGTGCCCGACCCGCTAGCAATGCGCTGAGTTATCTCGATTTAAGGCGTCGACGCTGTCGCAAATGTCTTAGGGCCCTGATCGCATGATCGGCATCACGAAATTTCTAGGCAGGCTGCGGAACTGGCTTACTCTCCGCCAAGTTCAATTGGGACTTTCACTGCGGGTCACCGTCGCCGCTCTATTGGCCCTCGTGTTCGCGCAGCTCTCCAATTTGGCTTTGCCGCTCTGGGCGGTGCTGACCGCGGTCATCGTAACCCAGATGAGTGTCGGTCGTTCGATCAAGGCGACCGCCGACTACCTCGCGGGCACTTTAGGGGGAGCGCTTTACGGCGGTGCCATCGCTGTGTTCGTTCCTCACGACAGCGAACTTGCGCTGCTGCTGGTGCTCGTCGTCGCCGTCGCTCCACTTGCCCTGGTGGCGGCGATCAATCCGAGCCTCAGCGTGGCGCCGATCACCGCGTTAATCGTGCTGCTGGTACCGACGATGACGCACGCCAGCCCCTTGTCCTCGGCGATCGATCGAGTGTTCGAAGTTGCGATCGGTGCGATCACCGGTCTCGCTGTATCGTTTTTCCTGTTGCCCTCAAACGCCCACAACCTGGCGATCGACGCGGCCGCACGCACCCTCGAACAGATCGCGCATGCGCTCGGCGAATTGTTAGAGGGGTTCGCGCAGGGCCTGGACATCAATGCCCTCCACCGTATCCAAGACGGCATTGGACAGGCCCTCACCCATCTCAACGCAGTCGGTGTCGAAGCCGAACGCGAACGCTCGGCCCATCTCACCGCCGAGCCCGACACCGGCCCATTATTGCGCACGCTACTCCGACTGCGCCACGATCTCGTGATGATAGGGCGGGCGTGCGTGGTGCCGCTGCCCGATGCGCTGCAGGCCCGACTCAGACCGGTGCTGGTGACGATTGCGGTTTCGGCGGCCGCCTATTTGCGCGCGAGCGGCGCGGCGCTGATGGCTCGGCGCGCGCCGCCGTCGCCGAAGGCCATGGATGAGGCCCTGGATGCCTACGCCACAGAGATTGCGGCGCTCCGCCACCAAGGGCTAACGCGGACGTTGCCAGGCGAAGCAGCGGAACGCTTCTTCGCCCTGGGTTTTGCGCTCGAACAGCTGCGCCAGAACTTCAAGGATCTCGAACGCTGCGTTGCCGAGTGGGCGCTATCCACACGTGCGGGCCGCGCGGTTTCAGTCAGAGCGCGCGACTGACGCGCTCACAGTTCGTCCGGCTTGAGCGCGGCATCCAGCATGCGTCGACAGTCGGTCAAGTCTTTGAGCGCCGCCTGCAAGTTTTGTAAATCCGCGCGCGTCAGCCCTTCCGGCGTCGAGACGCGGGGACCAATGCGAACCTCGGGCAACGGGTCAGAGGCAAGCCGAAGGGGCGCCGGATGCGGCGACGGCCCGTTCTGCGCCACGGCAGATGCATCATCTTCGTCGCCGATCTCATCAGCGTCGCGCGCCTCAAAAGTCGGCAGCAACCCCAATAGTCCGCGACTACGCTCGCTTGGGTCCCCGTCGCCATCTGCCTCTTCGTTCTCAGCTGCCGCACCGCGCAATTGCAGCTGCTTTGCGCCCTCCCGCCAGACCGATTGCACGAAACGAACGCCTTCCTCCTTCAGAATGCGCTGCACGCCGCGAATGGTGTACCCTTCGCCGTAGAGCAGAAAACGAATGCCGCGCAGCAGATCGATGTCTTCCGGTCGATAATAGCGTCGACCGCCGCCACGCTTCATCGGTTTGATTTGCGCGAAACGACTTTCCCAGAACCGCAGGACGTGCTGCGGCACGTCGAGGTCCTCTGCAACCTCGCTGATGGTGCGAAAGGCGTCGGGGGCCTTGTCCAAAATGGTCGCTTCTCCTCAACGCACGAATGCGTTGAACTTCGGCTCTTGCGTTGTCGTCCGGTCGGCGATCGATCAAACGCAAACTCGCGAGGCCAATCCGATTCCATCGAACCGGGTCAACTTTAAAGGATTTTCTACCAAAGGGGAGACGAAATCGGCCGCCGCAGATTGATGAGATCGATCGGCGCCCGTACGGGTCTAGTCTTCCGGTTCGTCGGCCACGTCAGCGCCGTTGATGCGCTGCTTGAGAATCGCCGACGGCTTGAACACCATCACCCGGCGCGGCGAGATCGGAACTTCCTTGCCGGTCTTTGGATTGCGTCCGATGCGTTGCCCCTTTTTGCGCACGACAAAGGAGCCAAAGGAAGACAACTTCACCGTTTCGCCACGTTCGAGGCAATCGGTGATTTCCTTGAGTACAAGCTCCACGAGTGCAGCGGATTCCGTCCGCGATAGGCCTACCTTTTGGTAGACCGCTTCACACAAATCCGCCCTAGTTACTGTTTTGCCAGTCATCGCCCAGCCCCGCTCCCGGCGAGCAAGATATATTCCCGCTTATATATCAACGATATGGGCAAGATGGGCCAGGGTCAACGGCCTTCCTGGGGAAATGCAGCAATACCCCTACCAGCGCAGGAGGGCCGCCCCCCAGGTAAACCCCCCGCCCATGGCTTCCAACAGCACCAGGTCCCCTCGTTTGATCCTGCCATCAGATACCGCCACCGACAATGCGAGCGGAATTGAGGCCGCTGACGTGTTGCCGTGCCTGTCCACCGTGATCACGACTTTGCGGGGATCGATCCCCAGTTTGGTGGCGGAACCGTCGATGATTCGCTTGTTGGCCTGGTGCGGAACGAACCAATCGATATCGGCCGCGGAGTAGCCTGTGATCTTGAACGCGTCCGTTACCACGTCCGTGATCATCCCCACTGCGTGACGGAAGACTTCGCGGCCCTCCATGCGCAAATGTCCGACCGTTCCCGTCGAGGAGGGGCCGCCATCCACGTACAACTTGGATTTATGTCGGCCATCGGAGCGCAGCCGTGAAATCAGGATGCCACGATCTTCCTTGGTCCCTGGCTGCGGTTCGAGTTCCATTACGAGGGCGCCCGCGCCGTCACCAAACAGGACGCAGGTGGTGCGATCGGTCCAGTCGAGGATGCGTGAAAAGGTTTCTGCCCCGATTACCAGTGCGCGTTTGAAGCCACCCGTGCGCAGCAGCGCGTCGGTCGTCGCGAGCGCATAAACGAACCCCGAACAAACTGCTTGCAGATCGAACGCAGCGCCGTGATGGATGCCAAGCCCCGCCTGGACCGCGACTGCGCTGGCGGGGAATGTATTGTCGGGCGTCGAGGTGGCAAGCACGATCAGGTCGATCGACTGAGCATCAACGTTGGCATTGGCGAGAGCCGCACGGGCGGCGTTGATCGCCAGATCCGAGGTCACTTCTCCATCGGCCGCGATGTGACGTTCGCGAATGCCGGTGCGCTGCGCAATCCACTCGTCGGAGGTCGCGACCTTTTTTGCGAGATCGGCATTGGTCAGGACCCGGCTCGGCAGGTAGCTGCCGCAGCCGAGCACTACAGAACGCATCACAGTCACAAAGTTGCTCCCCCGGCGAGAGGCGCCTGAAACTCGCTAACGGTCCGCCCCCCAAGCATCTGACTGATCTTGGCCTGCAGCTCGTAGCGCACCATGTCGTAGCCGAGATCGATGGCAGAGGCGAAGCCTTCCGAATCGGTGCCCCCATGACTTTTGATGACGATGCCATTGAGGCCGAGAAAGACACCGCCATTGGATTTGCGCGGATCGAGCTTTTCGCGCAGCGCCTTGAAGGCGTCCCGCGCCAGCAAGTAACCGAGCCTCGCACGCAGGGTCCGGCTCATCGCTCCCCGCAGATATTCGCTGATCTGCCGTGCGGTGCCTTCGGCGGTCTTGAGCGCGATATTGCCGGCGAATCCCTCAGTAACAACCACGTCCACGGTGCCCTTTCCGATATCATCCCCCTCCACGAAGCCGGTATAATTCATGTCGGACAGGCGTGTCTCCCGCAGAATCCGTCCGGCTTCGCGAACCTGCTCTAGCCCTTTGGCTTCTTCCACGCCAATATTGAGCAGCCCGACACTCGGACGATCCAGGTCGAACAAAACCCGCGCCATGGCGCTGCCCATGACGGCGAGATCGACGAGGTGTTGGGCATCGGCGCCGATCGAGGCCCCGACATCGAGGACCACCGATTCACCGCGAACAGTCGGCCACAGGGCGGCAATGGCCGGACGTTCGATGCCTGCCATGGTACGCAGATGAAACTTGGCCATTGCCATCAGCGCGCCGGTATTGCCGGCCGACACGACGACATCGGCGTCGCCTTTTTTGACCGCATCGATCGCAAGCCACATCGACGACTTCCAGCGCCCTCGTCTGAGCGCCTGGCTCGGCTTGTCGTCCATGCGAACGGCAACATCGGTATGGAAGCACCGCGAAACGCCCTGCAGTTTGGGTTTTGCAGCCAGTAGCGGCTCGATCTGTGCCCGATCGCCGAACAGGATGAATTCCATATCGGGATGGCGATCGAGCGAAATCTCGGCGCCCGCGACCACCACCGATGCACCATAGTCGCCACCCATGGCGTCGAGCGCAATGCGAACCTTTTGGGGCATGGATCGGCCTTGACGGCGGTCTCTCAAGGGCGCCGGAAGCTCGGTCCTGCGCGACCGAAAGCGCGGTTGCAGAACGCGCGACAATACCCTGTCGGCGGGCGGAGACAATGGGGTGTTTGGTCCAGGCAGGTCATTCGCCGCCTGGATCCGGCTTTTGCTTCAATTTGGCAAGAGCGGCAAACGGATGCGCCGCGGCATCGCCGATACGAGGCGCCTCGAACACCGCGTCCGGCTTGCGCGGATAGGGGTCAATGCCCAGCAGCAGAAACTCAACGGCCAGTGCCCCGAGATCGACCGTCCCGTCGACCAATGGCTCCGGCGGCTCGCGTGCGCCAATCGCATGCGAGCCGGACTCAAACGTCTCGGAATCCGGTTCGGCCTCAGACGGGGCAGCGGCTGCGCGTGGCGCGTACACGACGTCGAGCGACTCGCGGATCTCGTTGTCCACAGGTTCGAGCGTGACGACGCAGTTTTGGCCGACGGTTGCGGAGATTTCGCCAACCACGTGCAGGGCGTCGCCCTGCCGGGTCACGTCGAAGGTCGCTTGCAGTCGCAGTAACGCCCGCAGGCTCGTCAGCGCGGCGATCGCGGCGCGGGCGGCTTCGTCGGCGGAGAGGACAACATGCGCGCCTTCGTCGGGCACGTTGTCGATCCGAACCGGCACACTCCAGGGGCGCTCAAGCGCGGTCATGGGATTTAACATGGGTTTCAGCAACGGTTTTTGCATCGATTGTGGCAGAGACGATTTCGGGATCGGGGAAGACAAGGTCACCGCGGGCAATTGCTGCTCCTTCCGCCATGTCCAGCCGGTTCATGGCTTCGACGGCATAGGCCGCCAGGCGGCGGGCATGGTCGGACAGGTCGGCTTCCGCGAACACGTTGCGGGTCAGCGCCGACGTCAGCAAGTCGTGGCCTTCGGCTCCGCCGGCGTCGAGGGCCCGCTCGTAGACCCCTGCCCGGCCATAAAAAGCTTCTCCCAGCCGGCGCATTTCCTTCGGCACTGCCAAATCCCCCACTCCCATTTCACGGAGATTGTGGTCCATATCGCGGCAGAACCGATCAAAAACCCCCTGGACCAAACTGCGAACGGGCTCGGGTTCGTTCCGGAGACGCCGAAACAGCAGGACCAAATGCAGAACAATCAGGTCGAACCGTCCCTCGACCGTATCGGGAACCCCATAGGCCAGATAGAAAACGGGCGAACGCGCTTGTGCCACGATCACGCCATAGAGCGCGTCGATGTTGGAACTGGCCGGGCGGGATGCAAACAGCTGGAATATCATCGGATAAGCGTTCGGTCTTTCTACCGGGACTGGCATTGACTTCGGCATCCCCGCCTCAGGGCGAGGGGGTTCGTAAACAAGAGGAAGACGACGTGGGGCGGAGTTATGCTCGCAAAACAGCCAGACTGCGAACCGGCGTCGCCACCGCCGCGGCGATCGCGCTGCTGTTGGCAGGCTGCGGAATAACCCAGACCTATCAGCATGGCTATATCATTCCAGAACACGCGCTCGAACAGATTCCACTGGGGGCCTCCCAGGAACAGGTCCTGATCGTGCTGGGAACACCGTCGACCGTAGCGACGATCAGCGGCGAAGTGTTTTATTATATCTCCCAGCGCAGCGAGCAGACATCGTTCCTGCCGCAGAGCGAGGTCGATCGCCGCGTGGTCGCCGTCTATTTCGACAAGTCCCGGCGCGTGCAGCGGCTCGCCAATTACGGCGTCAAGGACGGCAAGGTGTTCGACTTTGTGAGCCGCACCACGCCATCCGGCGGACAGGAATTGAGCTACCTCACCTACGTCTTCAAGATCATCAACCCGCTCGGCAACTGATCGCTCCGGGTCGTCGTCGGCGTGGTCGTCAAGACGCCGCGCCCGGCTATCGCCAAGCGCGGCGCTTTTGGTTTTAATTCTGCGCCCAAACGTTAGTGCGCCAGCACCGCGAGCAGCAGCAAAGCCACGATATTGGTGATCTTGATCATCGGGTTCACGGCCGGCCCGGCCGTGTCCTTGTAGGGATCACCGACAGTATCGCCTGTCACCGCGGCCTTGTGGGCCTCAGAGCCCTTGCCGCCGTAGTGCCCGTCCTCGATGTACTTCTTGGCATTATCCCAGGCGCCGCCGCCCGATGTCATGGAGATCGCGACAAAAATGCCGGTGACGATGACACCCAGCAGCATGGCGCCGACGGATGAGAAGGCCGCGGACTTTCCAGCCGCACCGCCCCCCGCGATCAAATAGATCACGACGTAGACCACGATCGGTGAGAGCACCGGCAGCAGCGAGGGAATGATCATTTCCTTGATCGCGGCCTTGGTCAGAATGTCGACCGCGCGGCCGTAATCTGGCTTGTCCTTGCCCTGCATGATGCCGGGCTTCTCACGGAACTGCCGACGCACTTCTTCCACGATAGCCCCAGCCGCCCGTCCGACCGCGGTCATGCCCATGGCGCCGAACAGATAGGGCAGCAAGCCGCCGAACAACAGCCCGACGACGACGTAGGGATTGTTCAGCGAGAAATCGAGCTTGATGCCGGAGAAGTATGGGAACTTCGCCGCATTCGCGATGAAGTAGTTGAGATCCTCGTTGTAGGCGGCAAACAGCACCAGTGCACCGAGACCGGCGGAGCCGATCGCATAGCCTTTGGTGACAGCCTTGGTGGTGTTGCCGACGGCATCGAGCGCGTCGGTGGATTTGCGCACTTCCTTAGGCAATCCCGCCATCTCGGCAATGCCGCCGGCATTGTCGGTCACCGGGCCGAAGGCATCGAGCGCCACCACCATGCCGGCCAGCGCCAGCATCGTGGTCACCGCAATGGCGATCCCGAACAGGCCGGCGAGGCCGTAAGTGATGAGAATGCCGGCGATGATCACCAGCGTCGGTAGCGCGGTCGATTCCAGCGACACCGCGAGCCCCTGGATGATGTTGGTGCCATGACCGGTGACCGACGCCGCGGCAATGGATTTCACCGGACGGAATTGAGTTCCGGTGTAGTACTCGGTGATCCACACGATCAGTCCGGTGACAGCAAGTCCGACAATGCCGCAATAGAATAGCGTCATCCCGGTAAAGGTGATGCCGCCGGTGATCTTGAGTGGCGTGTCGAAGCCAACCAGCCAATAGGTCACAAAGGCGACGCCGCCGAGCGACAGCACGCCTGTCACGATGAGCCCGCGATAGAGGGCGCCCATGATCGACTGGCTCGCCGGCAGCTTCACGAAGAAGGTGCCGATGATCGAGGTGATGATGCAGACGGCGCCGATCGCGAGCGGATAGAGCATCATGTTGTAAAGTTTCGGCGTCCCCTGGAAGAAAATCGCCGCAAGCACCATGGTGGCAACGGTCGTCACCGCGTAGGTCTCGAACAGATCGGCCGCCATGCCGGCGCAGTCGCCGACATTGTCGCCGACGTTGTCGGCGATGGTCGCGGGATTGCGCGGATCATCTTCCGGAATGCCGGCTTCGACCTTGCCGACGAGATCGCCACCGACGTCAGCACCCTTGGTGAAGATGCCACCGCCGAGGCGCGCAAAAATCGAGATCAGCGAGGCGCCGAAGCCGAGTGCGACGAGGGAGTCGACCACGGTGCGATCGTTGGGAGCGAGATGCAGAAGATCGGTGAGAAATCCGAAATAAAGCGTTACCCCGAGCAATGCGAGCCCCGCGACCAGCATTCCGGTGATGGCGCCGGACTTGAACGCAAGCTCAAGGCCGCCGGCGAGCGAGCCGATCGCCGCTTGTGCCGTGCGCACGTTGGCGCGCACGGACACGTTCATGCCGATAAAGCCGGTGGCTCCCGACAGGATCGATCCGATGGCGAAACCGAGCGCGACCAACCAACCGAGTGTAAAGCCCACGATTAGGAAGATCACCACGCCGACGATCGCGATCGTGGCGTATTGGCGCTTGAGATAGGCCTGCGCACCCTCACGGATGGCCGCCGCAATCTCCTGCATTTTCTTGCTGCCGGCATCGGCATTCAGCACCGACCGAGTGGCCCAGGCTGCGTAAACGATGGCTAGCAGACCGCAGGCGATGATCACCCACAATGCTGTCATGAGAATTGACCCCAGTTTATCCAGATTGGACCGGGTTTATGATGCTTGCCCGGCCGACAAGATGGTTGAGACAGACCGACTGACCGTTCCCCCTCAAATCGGCGCGGACATTGCCAAAAACGCAGGCACGACGCAACTTTGTTAAACGCCGCCGCTTGCCACCGGACAACGCGGTATCACCCGGCCACATCTGCTCAGATCAGGCTCCGGCGCCTGCCCGCCACGTTCCAGAGCAGCAGAGCGAAGGCGACCAGGACGACGGGAAAGACAACGCCGTTGACGGCTTCCCAGCCAAAATCCGCCAACAGCTGACCGGACGAGAACGAGCCCAGCGCCATTGAGCCGAAAACCAGAAAATCGTTGAAAGCCTGAACCTTGTTGCGCTCATTGGGACGATGGCACTCGGTCACCATGGTGGTGGCGCCGACAAAGGCGAAGTTCCATCCGATGCCCAGCAGCGCCAGCGCAATCCAGAAGTGCCACAAGCTGGCGCCCGCCAGCCCCACCACAGCGCTGGTGATGATCAACAAGAGGCCAAGCGCGATAATCCGTTCGACGCCGAAGCGGGCAATCAGAGCGCCGCTGAACAGGCTCGGCGCGTACATTCCGACCACGTGCCACTGGATCCCGAGCGTGGCGTCAGCGACCGTATGTTGACACATCAACATGGCGAGTGGCGCGGAGGTCATAACCAAATTCATCATGGCGTAGCTTGCGACCCCGCAGGCCACTGCCACCATGAAGCGCGGCTGGCGCGCGATCTCAGCAATCGAACGGCCAGTCCCGGCAATCGCGATCGCGGGCGGGGTTGGAATCCGAACCAACATCAGCACCATCGCGGCCACGACCGCGAGGCCGGCCTGCACCAGGTAAGTCGCCGCGAACAGGTAAGGCGGCCACAGGTCTTTGGTTGCGATCACGACCTGCGGACCGAGAATGCCGGAAAAGATACCCCCGATCAGGACCCAGGAGATCGCTTTGGGCCGAAAGGCGTCGCTTGCAGTATCGGCTGCGGCGAACCGGTACGCGACGTGGGCGGATGCGTACAAGCCGCTGATAAAGGCCCCGATGTTGAACAACAGGAACGAGCCGCGGGTCACGGCGACATAGCCGATAAGGCCGGTCATCACACCGAACAGCGTGCCGACCTGGAACGCATTGCGCCGACCGAAACGGCGCGCGATCACGCCCATGGGCAGCGTACCCATCCACATTCCGACGACGTAAACGCTGATCGGGACGGTCGCCAGCGCCTTGTCCGGAGCCAGCATGGCGCCAACAATGCTGCCGGTGGCCACCAGCACCGTGTTGTTGCCGCCGGCTAGAACCTGCGCGAGCGCCAGTACCAGCGCATTTCGTCGCGCGAGGCGGTCATCGAAGACCGCATCACTCGCGCTGTCGGCGATGGCCGTCATTGGCTGCTTCGGCTCCCGGAATCGAACCTCGAGGTGGAAGCCGTTGTAGCGTCAGCCGCGCTCTTGAGCCAGTGCCCGCGGGGCGCGCGGGCGGCACAGCCCCCATGCATGTTCAATACAGCCGGGCGCTCGCAATCCGAGCCCCCTCCGCCAGCGCCTTGAATTTCGCCCAAATCACCGTCGGATGAACCTCGGTGTGATAGCAGGCTTGCGAGGAAAATCCGCAATCGGCGCCCGCAATGACCCGCTCGCGCCCGACCAGCTTGGCGAAACGTATCAGCCGCTCGGCAATCAGGTCAGGATGTTCCACGATGTTGCTGGCATGGGTGATGACGCCGGGAATGATGGCTTTGCCGTCGGGCAGCACCACATGCTCCCACAAGTGATATTCGTGTTCATGGCGGCAATTGGCGGCTTCAAAGCTGTAAGCGCCGGCCTTCACGTTCAACATGCAGTCGACAACATCGGCGAGCTCGGCCTCATGAATGCGCGGCCCCTCGTTGATGCCGTAGCAGGTGTGGTAGCGCACCTTTTCGGGAGGGATGCCGCGCAGGCTGTGATTGACCGCCTCGACATAGAGGTCCGCCTTGCGCCGCATCGCTTTGGCATCGAGGCCAGGCTCGACGAAGACATCCGACAGAAACGGATCATCGATCTGCAATAGGAACCCGGCCTCGATGATCGCCAGATATTCGGTACGCAAAGCTTCGCCGACGGCGTTGAGATACTCTGCCTCGGTCTTGTAGAAGGCATTGACCCCGACGCCACTTGGCGCCACCGCCGGGACAAATGCCGACGAAGGATCTCGGGGCCCGAGCGCGGCCCGCAGATTATCGATGTCTTTGCGGAGTTCCACCTCGCCGCGATAGCGCACAGGTCCGACGCAGAACATCGGCACCATCGGCGCGACCGCGCCGCCAAGCATCGCACGCTTGAAATATTCCTCGTAGTATTCCGGAAACGCCTCACGTTCGCGTGCAAACAATTTTGGGCCTTGGCCTGGCCGGGGCTCGAAGCCGGAAAGCCGCTCGCGCACGTAACTGAAGAATCCCGCCTTCGACATTTCGCCATCGGCGACGATATCAATTCCGCAATCAATTTGGCGCGCCACGATATCGGCGACCGCGCCGCGCACACGGGCATCATAATCGGCGTGATCGTAGGCGGCGCCGCTCAATCGGACTTTCATCAGGTCGAGAATGTCGACCGGGCGCGGCAGACTGCCCACGTGAGTCGTCGGAATGCGATTTTGAATCGCGGTCATGGTCTTCCCCCGTGAAATTCCTCGATACCTAATCTGGTGGAGCACTAAGACCGATCTTCGTCAATTCTGGCGGTCAAAAACGGCCGACGAAAATACGCTTGGCAATATCGTTCGCGAACGCCAATTGAATGTCGGCCAGGACAACGCGAGGCGCCCTCGCCATATGCCGCTGAGCCAAACTTTCGAACGCCGTGGATCGTCGGCCTAGGCCGCTTGGCCGTTGTGTTGCGGACGCCCAAATTGCGTAAAATCGAGTTCGGCTGGAGGACACGGCCGGCCGAACAGAAAACCCTGCACGTGGGTGCAGCCGGCGGCGCGGACGAGCACAAGCTGATCCTCGGTTTCGATGCCTTCGGCGACTGTCGCCACCCGCAGACTCCTACCCAGACCCGCCACCGCCGATACGATCGATGCGCAATCGGCGTTCTTCGACAGCTCATTCACGAATGAGCGGTCGATCTTGATCTTGTCGAATGGGAACATCCGCAGATAGCTGAGCGAGGAATAGCCGGTGCCGAAATCATCGAGAACGATCGAGATGCCGATACTTCGCAGCTGATGGAGGGTTTCGATGTTCTCAGCGTTGCCCTGCATCAGCACCGACTCGGTGATCTCCAGCTCCAGTCGTTCCGGCGGCAGGCCGGAATCGCTCAGCGCCCTGCAGAACATATCGATCGGACTGAATTTGCGGAACTGCACCGGTGAAAGATTGACGCTGACTTTGACGTCCGCGGGCCACGCCGCTGCATCAACACAGGCTTGGCGCAGCACCCATTCCCCAAGCTGGTTGATCAAACCGGTTTCCTCGGTGATCGGAATGAACTCCACCGGCGCGATCATCCCGCGCTGCGGATGCCGCCAGCGGACCAGAGCTTCCACGCTCGCAATGTCCTTGGTCTTGATGTCGACGATCGGGTGGTAGTGGAGCTCGAACTCGCCGTTGGCGAGCGCATTGCGAAGATCACTTTCGAGCGTGCGGCGATTTTGCGCTTCCGTGCCCATGGCGTCTTCGAAGAAGCGATAGCCGTTGCGCCCTTCCGCCTTCGCCTTGTAGAGGGCGAGATCGGCACACTTCACCAGCTGATCGACATCGGTTCCGTGCTGTGGCGCCACCGCAATACCGATGCTGGTGCCGATATCGAGTTGGTGTCCGTCAAGATCGTAAGGCGCCGCTATCGCCTCCAGCAACCTGGTGGCGGTAACGATGGCGGCCTCGCGCTGTTCGCCTCCGGATTGCGAGAGGATTGCGAATTCATCGCCGCCGAGCCTCACGACGGTGTCGCCTTCGCCCATGCAGGCAGACAGGCGGCGCGCCACCAGTTTCAGTAGTTCATCCCCGATCGGATGACCAAGGGAATCGTTGACCGACTTGAACAGATCGAGGTCGAGCATGAAAATCGTGAAGCCATCGCCGCGGCGCCGCAGCCGCGCCAGCGCCTCCTCCATTTTTTCCAGGAGAACTGCGCGGTTGGCGATGCCGGTCAGAGCATCGTGCCGGGCCATATAAGCGATCTGGGTTTCAGCGCGCTTTTGTGCCGTGACGTCTTGATGAATCGCGACCCACCCGCCCTCCTCCATCGGCTGATGGCTGACCGCGAAGATCCGCCCATCGCGCAGCTCATTCACGGCGTAGTAAGGGTCAGGTCGCGTCACCTCCTCCAGGCGCTGCTCGATGTAGGCTTCAGCGTCTTCGGGACTGCTGCCGGCTGCCACGCGGGCCTCGAGAATGGAGCGCAGCATCGTACCCGGCCGTGTCTGTTCAGGGGAGATGCCGTACATTTCGCTGTAGCGTTCGTTGCAGACGATCAGCCGCTGCTCGTGGTCGAACATGCAAAGGCCGTGCGCCATGTAGGTGAGCGCGGTGTCGAATCGCTTGTTGGTGCGCGCCAGCGCCTCGGTCGCCGCCGACAGCTTGAGCTGGCGGACCGCTCCCCAACCCATCGCCGAGAGAATGGCAAGGGCAAGCGCAATACCGATGGAGTAATAGATCCGTGCGGTCTGCATGCTCAGTCGAAAGATATCCGCTTCCGCGGTCCCGACGATGGCAATCAGCGGGAAGCCTTCCACCACGCGATAGGTGATCAGGCGCGGAATCGCATCCACCGTGCCGGGCCGGTTCCAATAGGTGCCCGCCGGCGATTGGCGGTACATTTGATAGACTTTCGCATCCGCGACCGAGCGCCCGAATGCCTCGACGTCCGAGGTGTTGGCCGCGCCTCGCGCCCGAACAAAGCCGTCGAAGCCAATGAGCGAAACGATGCCGTCGCGACCGAGATTGAGCGACCCGTAGAATTTCTCGAGTTGTCGCGGATCAAGCGAAGCGACGATGACGCCCGCGAACGTTCCGTCCGGCCCTGTCAACCGGCGCGCCAGGATGATCGCCCACTGGTTCGACGTGCTGAGCACAATAGGTTTGCCGATATAAAGGTCGTCTGCCTGGGCGCGCGACAGATAACGGAAATGCTCGTGCTCGTGGACATCGAGCCCGATAGCGGATTGCGCCAGGCTGGTCGCCTTGATGCGGCCGTCGGGGCCCATCAATCCGAAGTGAATCGTCATCTGATTCTGCTTCGTAAGATCGCGCGCCAACGCCGCAAAATCGAAATGCGCCGGATCCTGCTGATACATCTTCCGCAACAGCAGAAGCATCATATCGGCGGTCTTGAATGTGCTGGCGATGTATTCTTCGAACACGCGCGCGAGATTGGTGCCGTCCTGCGCGGCATCGTCGAGCGCGTTCCGCTTGGCTTGGTCGACCAGGAAACCAACGCCTACCACGAGCGCGATCAACATGCTCAAGCCGAGATAGGTCACCGGCTGAGCGAAGGCGCGGAGCCATCGACGCCACCCTTCGCGCCACATCGCACGTCCCCCTGCCAGTCTTCTCGTTTTCTGCCCGCTAGCATCGAGGCTTGAGCTTAATTGTTCACAATTATGGCCCTTGATTTATCGATTATGACTAACAATTGAATAATGGATGCAAAGGGACTGGCACATCGCAGCCACAATTCCTGAGTATTTTTGGGATACAAGCGCTGTAAAGGCGACCACTACGGAGGATTGAGAGATGTCATCAACTATCGTGCGGAAGTCGGCCGCAACGATCCTGATTGCCGCCAGCTTGGCGTCACTCGCGTCGGTCACGTCGGCTGCGCCGATGTCGGGCGCATTCGCCGTCGACCATTCTGCGCCTGCCGCGGTCGAAGCGGTGCGCTGGCGCGGCGGCGGACGCGGCTGGGGTTGGGGTGTCGGCGCTGGAATTGCAGCCGGTGCCATCCTCGGCGGTGCTCTGGCGGCGCCCTATTACTACGGTCCGGGTTATTATCCGGCGCCCTATTATCCCGCGCCAGGCTATTACGGCGGCGCTCCGGACGGCGACGTGAGCTATTGCATGCAGCGGTTCCGCTCTTACGATCCGAATAGCGGAACCTATCTCGGCAACGACGGCCGGCGCCATTCCTGCCCCTGAACGGGCATCGACGTCTGCAAGTCATTCGGGGCCGCCGATCAGGCGGCCCTTTTGTTTGACGTCCTATTCCGCGCTGATGCCGGCTTCCTTCGCCAGCTTTGTCCATTTTTCAGTTTCGGTGTGAATGAACGCCGCAAATTGCGCTGGCGGCTCTCCACCGGGTTCCGCCCCGAAATCGCGCAGGCGCGCGACGATCTCGGGCGTCTTCAAGACCTCGACCAGTTTGTCGTACAATTTCTTGCGAATGTCGGCGGGCGTGCCCTTGGGAACCAGGAACCCATACCACGTGGTCACGTCATATCCTGGTAAACCCGATTCCGCGAGCGTCGGCAGATCCGGAAATAGCGCCGAACGTTTCGCCGGACTGACAGCGAGCGCCCGTACGCTGTTGCTCTTGATCAAGGGGGTCGCTGCGCCGCTGGTCTCGATGGACATCTGAATATGGCCGGCCATTAAGTCGGCCATCATGGGCGCGCCACCGCGATAGGGCACGTGCACGATGTCCGTGCCGGTCACCGATCGAAACAGCGCTCCCGACATATGCTCGGTGCTGCCGACGCCGGCGGAGCCGTAGCTGACCTTTCCCGGATTGGCCTTGATATAGGCGATGAGTTCGGAAACGCTGTTCGCCGGCAGGCTCGGATTGACGACGAGAATGTTCGGCACGGCGGCCACGGTCGTGATCGGATCGAAATCCTTTTCGAAATCGTAGGCCAGTTTCTTGTAGATCCCCGGCGCCATGGTGTGGGCCACCGTCGCCATGAAAATGGTGTAGCCGTCAGCCGGAGCCTTTGAAGCGTTGGCTGCGCCCAGCGTCCCACCCGCGCCGCCGACATTTTCGACGATGACGGACTGGCCTATCCGATCCGACAACGCCTGTGCGAGGATCCGACCGACGATATCAGTGGTTCCTCCGGCGGCGAATGGAACGACAATCGTAATTTGCCGGGTCGGCCATTCCTGCGCATGACCGGCGCCCGACACCAACGCTGCAACCAACAGAACCATGCCCCCAAATGCATGAGCCAAACGGAACATTTACTGCTCCTCTTCTTCCCTAACGGTTTCTTGATTGACGCGGTGCCGATCACGCGATCGAGCGGCGCCGACGGACTTCCCAATTCCTAGCCGAAAACGTAGGCGGCGACGGCCGCAGCGGCAAATTGTACCGCCTGTTGCTCACAGAATGTTGAGAAAAATCGCTCGGGACCGTCGCCGATACCGACTAAATGAGTCTAAGCGGCCTCTCCGCGCGTTGCGGCGACCGGACCGGAAACGCTTCGCGCGCTGTTGATCGCCTCAACCGATCGCGAAACCGCCGACCACAACCGGGTGATCTCGGCTCCTGCCGCGGAATCGCTGAACATCTCGCCCGCGCTCGCACCCGCAGCCAGCGACGACACGAAGCCCGCGCGCTGACTGATTTGCCCGGACCACACCGGAATCAGCGACCGCTCAAGCTCGGCGCGCGATTGGGCCACCGCGGGAGCTTCCTTATCATCGCGTTTGACCGGGGCGGCATTAATTACCACCGCATAGGGCTTGTTGTGCTCACGCGCTACGGCGACGGTCTCGCGTACCGCGGCGAGGTCGAAAAATCCGGGACGCGCGGGAATGACCACCAGGGTCGCGGCACGAACGGCCTCCTGTACGACCACCCACATGGTCGGCGCTGTATCGATGAATACCCACTGGTAGCCCTCAACCTGGGCGAACGTGAGCAGGCGATCAATGCCGCGCGCCGCTGATTGCAGCGCCGGCTGTCGGTCAACGCGCAGCGAGTGCCACAATGTCAGCGAACCTTGCGGGTCGGCGTCGACGATCAGGCAACGATGGCCGAGCTTGTGGGCAAAGGCGGCGAGGTGCGCAGTCAAGGTGCTCTTGCCGGCGCCGCCCTTCCGCGACGCGAGGGTAATCACGTTCATGCACCGATTCCCCGCTGTGTTGACCCACGCAGCCTTCCGCTATGAGGGTTAACGAATGGTTACGGCGCTGGCGCCTCCGACCCGTCGCGGCCGCGCCTACGTTCAAAATCGCATGACGCCGGGATGGCGGAGCGCAACGGCCCGCACGTCCTTCAACTCAGCGACGCCGAGTTGGCGCAGCGCCGCCTGAATTTCGTCGACCAACAACCGCGCCACGTAAGCGGCGCCGTCAGCACCGACCGCGCCGAGCCCGTAGAGAAACGCCTTGCCGGCGAAGGTCATGTCGGCGCCGAGCGCGACCGCGCGCACCACGTCGAGCCCTGATCGAATACCGCTGTCCATCAGGATCGTTGCCCGGCCGCCCACAGCCGCGGCGATTGCCGGCAGGACATCGATGGGCGCAGGCGCGGCCTCGATCTGGCGACCGCCATGATTTGAAACCTGGATCCCATCAACTCCGAGGGAAACCGCCTTTTCCGCATCAAGGGGATGCAAAATGCCCTTGACCACCAGTGGCCGCCGCCAGCGTTCACGGATGCGCGCGACTTCGTCCCAGGTAAAACCGCCGCCCATTTCCAGGTCGGAGAACTGCGCGAGTTGCGCTGGGCTCTGCGCTCCGGCGACATACGGCAGGAAATTCGCCATGCGGGGGTGTCCGCGACGCAAATATGCCAACAGCCAGCGCGGGGCGCTGGCGACTTCACAGAGCGTCCGCAGGTTGGGGCGAAATGGGATGGTCAGGCGATTGCGCACCTCGCGCGGCCGCACGGTGCGGACGGGGACATCGAGCGTGAGCACGAGCACATGCGCGCCAGTCTCCTCGGCCCGCCGCATCAGGTCATGCCCGATCGCGTGATCGTTTCTGGCCAAACGGTACAATTGGAACCAGAACACATTGGGCGCGAGAGCCGCCAATCGCTCGAGCGGCGTACCGCCGACGGTCGAGGCGGTGTAGGGAATGCGCGCGTTTTCGCACGCACGGGCAAGATATTCTTCCGCACCCGGCAACACCGCACCGGACAGCCCCATGGGTGCAACACCGAGCGGCGCCGCATAGCGGCGACCGAACAGCGTGACCTCGGTTGCCGCCGGTCCAGCGTCACAGCCGTAGCGCGGGACGAGTTCGACCGCGTCAAGCGCGGCGGCGTTGCGCGCAATTCCACCGTCGGCACCGGCGCCACCGTCCATGTAGTCGAAGCTGAACCGCGGCAACCGCCAGCGCGCATGCGCGCGCAAATAGTGCACCGTCGGAAACCGCCGGCGCAGCTTGGCTTCTTTCGACCGGCCAATGGCTGGGTGAAGTGCTTTTGTCGTCGTGCGGTCATCCATGAGGCGCGTCCTTGAGGGGTCCCATAACGGGTTGTTCGCGGCCGATCAGAAATGACTGAACGATGGCCGTGCGAAGCTCAAAGGATGTCCGCTGGAATCCAAGAACTGCGCTTCGCCCTTGCCTCCGCTCACGCGGCCGATTTCGGTCACCGCGACACCGAGTGTCGCCGCCGCACTCTTGAACTCCCGCAGGTTATCAGGCGTCACGGTCGCTACAATTTCATAATCGTCACCACCCGTGAGAACAACATCCATCAGCCCTGGATCGGCGGCGAGAGCTGTTTGCGCGGCCGGCGACAATGGCACCCGCGCAATTTCAATTTTTGCCGACACCTGTGAAGCACGGCAGAGCTTGGACAGATCCCCGGCGAGTCCGTCGGAAATATCCATCGCGGCCGACGCATGTCGACGGATCAGTTCGCTGACCGCATTGCGCGGCTGCGGCAGCAAATAACGCTCGAGCAGGTGATCCCGAAACGCTTCCGACAGATTCCAGCGCTTGGCGGCCGTCGGATCCTGCCTCAGCCGCAGCCCAAGCGCGGCGTCGCCGATTGTGCCTGTGACCACGACCGCATCCCCCGGCTTAGCGCCGCTGCGCCGGACCATGGTTCCGTGCGGGACCCTGCCGAGCGCTGTCACCGAAACCGATAATGGCCCAGGCGTGCGATCGGTGTCGCCTCCCAGCAGCGGGCAGCCGTAATGTTCAATGTCCTCACTTAGCCCCTGCGCGAAGGCCGCGATCCAGGCCTCGGCAACCTCCTGCGGCAGCGCGATCGCCAACAGGAAGCCAAGCGGCGCCGCACCCTTGGCCGCGAGGTCGGAGAGATTCATGCGCAGTACTTTTTTAGCGACCGCGCCGGCGGGATCGTCAGGAAAAAAATGTACGCCGCTGATGACGCCGTCGGTCTTGAGTACGAGGTCGCATCCAGAGAGCGGCGTGATCATGGCCGCGTCATCTGCAAGGCCGAGCGCACCGGGATGTTTGGCCAACGGGCGGAAGTAACGCGCGATGAGGCGGTCTTCGCCCGATTCCCCCGATGGCTGGTGCGGTGTCACACCGTCACCCAGCCGTGCGATCGAACTCGGCGGCGCGAAGCTGACGCGCGATCTGATCGAGCACTGCATTGACCATGCCGGTTTCGTCCTTGTCGACAAAGGCGTGCGCAACATCGACATATTCCGATACGACCACGCGCGCTGGAATCTCCGTCTTCTGATCGAGCTCATAGGCGCCGGCGCGCAGCACCGCCCGCAAAATGGTTTCCACGCGCTTGAGCGGCCAACCCGCGGCGAGCGCCTGATCGATTAGGGGATCGAGCCGGCGCTGATCATTCACCACGCCGCTGACGAGATCGCGAAAGAACGCGGCCTCCGCCGGCAGATATTGCTCGCCCTCCACTTCCCGGCCGAGCCAATGGCTTTCGAACTCCGCCAGAATTTCGTTGAGGCCGGAGCCCGTGAGATCCATTTGATAGAGCGCCTGCACCGCGGCAAGCCGCGCGGCACCGCGGCGGTTGGCCTTGCGGGGATCCTTCGGCGACGGAGCGACGCTCATCGCCGGTCACGCGGGTTCGAGAAGCGCCGCTTCAGCCGGACCAAGCCCAGCGCCGCGTCTACCGCCCAACCGCCCTTGTTACCCTCCTCCAGTCGCGCCCGCGCCAGTGCTTGTGCGAGCGTATCAACGGTCAAAATTCCATTGCCGATCGGGACCCGCAAGGCGACCGCGAGATCCATCAACGCGCGCGCGGATTCGCCCGCGACGATGTCATAATGGCTGGTCTCTCCGCGGATCACGCAACCTAGCGCGACTGCGCCGTCATAGGGTTTGTGGCGCGCCTGCGCCACGTCGAGCGTGATCGCTATTGCCTGCGGAATTTCCAGCGCGCCGTGAACGGTGACCAGATCGAAGCCGGCGCGCGCCTTCTCAAAGGCACGCTTGGCGCCGCCAAGCAGCGCATCGGCGACGTCGTCATAGTAGCGCGCCTCCACGACCAGAAAGCGCGTCCCCTCCAGGCCGCCTTCGTCCTTGCTGCCGCTCTCCGGCCTGCGCACCTGCGCCATGGCGTTCTCCGATCTGCGCTGTCAGTAGCAAGTCGTTCGGGCCTGTAGCAAGGGCAGCGTCAGCGCGCCTCCAGCAGCCGGGCCGCGTAGCGCGCCATAGGATCGACTTCGAGATTAACCACGTCGCCGGGCTGCAAAGCGCCAAAGGTCGTGACCTGCAGCGTATGCGGGATGATCAGCACTGAAAAATCGCTGCCCGCAACCTCATTCACGGTCAGCGACACCCCGTCCAGCGCCACCGAACCCTTGGGCGCGATGAAACGGGCGAGCGCGGCCGGAGCACGCAGGGCAAGACGCGCCATATCGGGCAGATCGACGCGCGCGATAACCTCCGCGAGGCCGTCGACGTGCCCGGCCACCATATGTCCTCCGAGTTCATCCCCGAGTTTCAGCGCGCGTTCGAGATTGAGCCGCGTTCCGTGGCGCCATCCGCCGGCGGTGGTCACCGCAAGAGTTTCGGCAGCGGCATCGGCGGCAAACCAGGTACGGCCATCCTCCTCGCCCGCGCCCACCACGGTCAGACAGACCCCGTTGCAGGCGATCGATGCGCCATCGACAATCGAGGTGCGATCGTAACGGCAGGCGATCTTCAGGCGATGCAAGCCTTCGGCCCGCGGTTTCACCGCCAGCACTTCGCCGACGTCGGTGACGATCCCGGTAAACATGTCACGCTCGCTCGAAGGTCTCGACAATATCGTCGCCAATCATCTCGATAGCACGGGACCTCAGCTGCGGCGACTGCGTCAATGCGGTCAACGGCATGCCCTCGAGTGCGTCGATCCCGTCAGCACCAATTGCCACCCGCGAACGCAACAACACCGCCGCGTCCACGAGATCATCAGCAAGCAGCGCGGCAGCCAGGATGGGACCCGCCTCAACCATCAATCGCGTGATGCCTTGATCCCCGAGCAGCCGCAGCGCCGAAGCGAGATCCAACCGGACACCGCGGACCTCCGCCGTAAGCACCTTGACGCCCATGCTTTCAAGGGCGCGCGCCGCGTCGCTTGACGCCGCCGTGATGACCCACGTCGGCACGGTCGACGCCGTCTTCGCCAGCGTGCTCATCGGCGGCAGTCGCAAGTGCGTGTCGAGCACGACTCGCACCGGCGATCGGGCCGACATGCCCGGCAGCCGACAGGTCAATTGCGGATCGTCAGAGAGCACCGTCCCGATGCCGACCAAGACGGCGTCGCTCTCGGCACGCATCAGATGCACCTGATCTCGACCGGCCGAACCCGTGATGGCGACCGGCTTGCGGCCGGGCAGTGCAACTTTTCCGTCGGCCGAAATTGCAAGCTTGAGCGTGACGTGCGGGCGTCCGGAGCGAACGCGACGAATGTGACCGGCATGCGCACGCGCGGCCTCCGTCGCCGCGACGCCGACTTCGACCTCGATACCCTGCGCACGCAGGCGGGCATGCCCCTTGCCCGCGACTTCCGGATTGGGATCCTCGAGTGCGGACACCACGCGGGTGATACCGGCCGCGACGATAGCCTCGACGCAGGGAGGGGTCTTGCCGTGATGCGAGCATGGCTCCAGCGTCACGTAGAGCGTTGCGCCTTTTGCCGCTGCGCCTGCCCGGCCGATCGCTTCGGTTTCAGCGTGCGGCCGACCGCCCGGTTGAGTCCAACCCCGCCCGACAACGAGGGAAGAATCCTCGCCACCAACAATCACCGCACCCACGGCTGGATTGGGCCAGGCATTGCCGAGTCCGCGGCGGCCGAGCGCCAGCGCCAGCGCCATGAAACGCCTGTCATCGTTTCTGCCAGATCGAATGGAAGCGCGTTCGCCGGGTGTCATCTGATGCACGGGTTGCAGGCCACTCGCCGCTGTCGATTGCCACCGGCTTCACATTCCGAGTACGCTACCAGGGACGGATCGAAAAGTGCGATCTGCCCATATCACATCATGAAAATGGCGGCACGGGAGGCTTTTGAATGTCGGGAGAAGCGACTGGAGTTTTGGCACAATTTGCGGCCTCGCTGCGCTACGAGGATCTGCCTGCTGCGGTGAAGGACCACTGCAAGAACGTGTTGCTCGACACGCTGGCCTGCGCGGTGGCCGGGCACCTCGGCGAAGAAACCCCGCAGATCGCCGCGCTTGCCTCCGCACTTGGCCAGTCGGCGGAAAGCAGCATCATCGGCGGCGATCATCTCTCGCTTGCTGGCGCCACCATTCTCAACGGATTTCTGATCACTGCGGTCACGATGTGCGACGCCCATCGCGCCACGCTCACCCACGTCACCCCGGAGGTGATCCCGCCGGCCTTCGCCATTGCCGAGCGTGACGGTCTGTCCGGTCGCGAATTGTTGGTCGCAATCGCGGCGGGGTTCGAGGTCACGACCCGCGTCGGCATAGGCCTCGATTATCCAGCGTTCCGCGCCGCCGGCTGGCATGGCCCCGGCGTCCTCGGCCCGTTCGGCGCCGCCGCCGCGGTCGGACGGTTGCTCAAATTCGATGCCGACACCATGGCCAAAGCGTTCGGGCTCGCGGGCAGCCAGGCCGCTGGCACCTTCGCGGCGTGGGGAACCCCGACCGTCAAGTTTCATCAATGCCGAGGCGCGCTCTCCGGCTTGCTGGCGGCGCTGCTGGCGCAACAGAATTTCCTTGCGACGCGGGAATTTCTCACCGCTCCGGACGGAGGGCTCTACAACACCTACAGCAATGGCGGTAAGCCCGAAGCAGCGACGGCCGATCTCGGCAAACGCTGGGAACTCGAGCAAATCGCGTTGCGGCTGTGGCCGTCGGCATCGTCGATCCAGGGCATGAACACCGCGTTGTTCGATCTGATCGAACAGCACAAGGTCGACCCCGAGAAGGTCAAGAAGCTGCGCGTCGCGCTCAGCCAGCCGACCTTCGACCTGCACGGGAAGTTGCCGAAGTACAAAGGCAAGTTCGACGCTCTGATTTCCGGTCACTACACCGCGGCGGTGATCCTGCACGATCAGGTGCTCACGCTCGATCAGTTCGAGCCCCGGCGCTACGACGATCCCAAGCTGCGGCGTGCCGCCGCCGAGCAGGTCGAGATCAAGGCCGATCCCTCCCTCAGCGGGGTGCAAGCGATCGCCGAAATCGAGTTGGCCGATGGGTCCAGACTGTCTGCCCGATGCGATCATCCGCGCGGTTCGCCGGAAAATCCGCTGTCGCGCGCTCAGATCGAGGCGAAATTCCGCACCTACGGCAAGGTCCGCCTGACCGAGACGCAAATCGAGAAGGCGATCGGCGCGGTCTACGACCTGGAGAAACTCGGCTCGGCGCGCGAGTTGCTGTCTATCCTACGCGCGACACCGCGCGCAGCCACGGAACGATCGCCGCGTGCCGTGTCGGTGCATTGACAACAGGCTGCAGCGTTCGCTCCGGGACGCGCGTGCTGCTCGCGTGCACAGCCACAGGCCAAAGCGCGTCGCTGACGCAGGACAGAAGGAATTTGGTGCAAATTTAAAGAACTCGGTTCCTGCGGCGGCGACGCACCACAAAAAAATAGCGCCGCGCCGTCAACACGGGAGGAGACCTGGATGATGAGCAAATGGGCGGTCGTGACTGGCCTTGCCGGTCTGTTGTTGGCCGCGCCAGCGCGCGCCGAAGTCTCCGAACTGCGGATGGCGACGCAATTTGGCATCGGCGCCATGCCGATGATTCTGATGCAGCGCAATCACCTGCTGGAACGCGAATTGGAGAAGGCAGGTCTCGCCAACGTCAAGGTGGAGTGGCGACAGTTTCCAGGCGGCAATCCGATGAATGAGGGCCTGCTGTCGGGCAGCCTCGACATCGTATCCGGCGGCACCACAGTGTTCATCACGCTGTGGGCGAAGGCCAAGGGCAACGCGGCGGTCAAGGCGGTCGGTGCCGTCTCCGCACTGCCATTGTGGTTCATGACGCGCGATCCCGATGTCCGTTCGCTTGCCGATCTCACCGCAAAGGACAAAATCTCGGTCACCACCGTAAAGGTTTCCGTGCACGCCATCCTGCTGCAGATGGCGGCGGAAAAAATCTGGGGGCCGGCGGAATCCGGCCGTCTCGATCAACTGACGGTGACGCTGCCGCACGGTGAGGCCGCGGCCGCTCTGATGTCGGGCGGCAGCGAGGTCAATAATCATTTCAGCGCACCGCCGTTCCAGTACTTGGAAGCCAAGGCACCGGGCATACGGAGGGTCACCAGCGCGCAGGATATCTTGGGCGCCCCCGCGACCTACATGGTGGCCTATACGACCGAGAAGTTCCGCGCCGACAATCCCAAGGCCTATGGCGCCTTTGTTGCCGCCCTGAGAGAGACGCTCGAGAGCATCAACAAGGACCCGCGTGGCGCCGCCAAGGACTATCTCGACGCCTCCAAGGATGCGATCAATATCGACGACGCCGTTGCCATGATTACCGACCCCGGCGCCAAGTTCACAATGGCGCCCGACAACGTCATGACCTTTGCCGATTTCATGTTCAAGCAGGGCCTGATCAAGACACGCCCAGGCTCTTGGAAAGACATGTTCTTTCCTGAGATCTATGACCTGCCCGGAAGCTGAGGAATCCCGCGGCAGGCAATGGCCCCGTCGGAACCCTGTCCACTGTGTCTGTTTTGCACTAGTGCGTCCCACGACCAAAACGGTATTCATGTAGGCCTATGGTACGGGGGTGTGGGATGGGGCGGTTTTGTCTTGCTGCGGCGTGCGTGAGCGCTTTGCTCGCCACCGTTCCGGCGATGGCAGCGGATATGCCGTTGAAGGCGCCCCCGGCCGCACGGCCGTACAGCTGGGCCGGCTTCTACATTGGTGGCACCGCCGGCTATGGCTGGGGTTCCGATCCGATCAGCATGACGTATGGGACGGCCTATCCCGCCGGCTTGCCGGCGTCACTGGCGACCAATCCCCGCGGATTCATCGGCGGCGCCGAATACGGTACCAATTATCAATTCGGCCGCTGGGTGCTGGGCACGGAATCGGATTTCTCCTTCGCCGATATTTCGAGCAGCCAGACTTCATCGGCTGGTGGCTTGACCAGCACCGGATCGCAAAAGCTTACCTCGCTGAGCACGTCGCGTGTTCGCGCCGGATACACGATCCAAGACAATATCCTGCTCTACGGAACCGGCGGCTTGGCCGACGGCACCGTGAAGGCAAGCACCTCAACCGTCGGCTCCGCCTGCCCGCCGTGTGATCTCGGCTCGGCCAGCAAGACCTTGTGGGGATGGACGGCCGGAGCTGGCGTCGAATACGGCAGCGGACCGTGGTCGATGAAGGTGGAATATATTCACTACGACCTGGGCAATCTCAATTTCAACATGGCCGATCCGAGCCTCGCGGGCACCAGCGTTGCGACCTCGACCCGCTTTGCCGGGGATATCGTGCGTGCCGGCGTGAATTATCGGTTCAACTGGACCCCCTGGCAGCTGATTTTCGGCCACTGATCCAAGCTCGATCGCCGCCGCGAGCGGCAAACGTCACCCTCACTTCGGTGTGGCGACGGTTGGAGGGACACCCTCATCCTCGCCGGACAGTTCGCCGAGCACGGTCTCAAAGTCCTTGGCTTCGCGAAAGTTGCGATAGACCGAGGCGAAGCGCACATAAGCGACATCGTCGAGATCACGCAGGTGCGCCATCACGGTCTCGCCGATGGTTTCCGTGCTCACCTCGTTCTCGCCCAAACTTTCGAGGTCACGCACGATCTTGGAAATGGTGAGTTCGACCCGCTCCGGATCGACATTGCGTTTGCGCAGCGAGATCTCAACCGAACGGGCAAGTTTGTCACGATCGAACGGCACGCGCCTGCCGTTGCGCTTGATCACCGTCAATTCGCGCAGTTGGACCCGCTCGAAAGTCGTAAACCGGAAGCCACAGGCGAGGCACAGCCGACGTCGACGGATGGCTGCGGAATCCTCGGTCGGCCGCGAGTCCTTGACCTGCGTATCGAGGCTTGCACAGCTCGGACAGCGCATGTCCGATTCTCCCGTTGGACTACCAGCGCGCCATCGCCCGTGTCATCCGTTATAGATCGGGTAGCGCGCAATCAGACGTTTCACCTTATCGCGGACGGCGGCTTCCACCGCCGCGTCTTCGTCGGCTCGCTTTTGCGCCAACGCATCCAGGACTTCCGAAATCAGATCGCCGACCTGTTGGAATTCGGCCACCCCGAAGCCGCGCGTGGTGCAGGCCGGGGACCCGAGCCGAACCCCTGACGTCACCGCCGGCTTTTCAGGATCGAACGGAATGCCGTTCTTGTTACAGGTTATGTGGGCACGCCCCAGGGCCAATTCCGCGACCTTGCCGGTGAGCCGCTTCGGTCGCAGGTCAACCAGCATCAGGTGGGTATCTGTGCCTCCCGAGACAATATCGAGGCCACGTGATTTCAGGGTTTCCGCCAGCGCCTTGGCGTTCTCCACCACGCTCTTGGCGTAGAGCTTGAAGGACGGGTGCAGTGCCTCCCCGAAAGCCACCGCCTTGGCCGCGATGACATGCATTAGCGGGCCGCCCTGGAGACCGGGAAAAACGGCTGAATTGAGCTTCTTCGCCAGTTCTTCGCTATCGCTCAGGATGACGCCGCCGCGAGGGCCGCGCAATGTCTTGTGGGTCGTGGTGGTGACGACGTGGGCGTGCGGAAACGGGCTTGGGTGCACGCCGCCCGCTACAAGACCGGCGAAATGCGCCATGTCGACCATGAGAAAGGCGCCGATTTCGTCGGCGATGGCGCGGAAGCCACGGAAATCGATGATCCGCGGATAGGCGGAACCGCCGGCAACGATCAGCTTCGGTCGATGTTCGAGCGCAAGCTTGCGCACCTCGTCCATGTCGATGCGCTGGTCCTCACGGCGCACGCCGTAGGGCACAACTTTGAACCACTTTCCCGACAGGTTGACCGGCGAGCCATGGGTCAAGTGGCCGCCCGCGGCCAGATTGAGCCCCATGAAAGTGTCACCGGGCTGCATCAGCGCCAGGAACACGGCGGCGTTGGCGGACGCGCCGGAATGCGGTTGCACATTGGCAAAGCCGCAGCCGAACAGTTTGGTGACCCGTTCGATCGCCAATGTTTCGGCGACGTCGACGAACTGACAGCCGCCATAATAGCGTTTGCCTGGAAGACCTTCGGCATATTTGTTGGTAAGCACGGAGCCCTGCGCTTCCAGCACCGCCCTGCTCACAATATTTTCCGACGCGATCAGCTCGATTTCGTCGCGCTGCCGCCCGAGCTCGCGCTTCAGCACATCGGCGATTGCTGGATCGACTTCGGCGAGCGAACGCGTGAAGAGGTCCTCGGCCTTGGCCGGCGCCTCCGCGTGGTGGGAAACGGACATATCCTGGCTCCTAAAACGCTCGCGTACCACACTTGCTTGCCCAACGCCACGGGTGGGACGGCGCGCGCCAACGGGCCGCAATATGTGGCGTGCAGACGTCGGCAGATCAATTGCCGCGTGCCAACCGGGCCTTAAGTTTGGCGAGCGCGAGCCGTTCGAGATCCGATTGGGCTGCGCTGACCGGCCCCATCACCGTCACCTCGGTTCCGGTCGCACCATCGATTGCCACCACCTTGACGGTCGATCCGACCCGGGTGAGCTCGAAATAGACGGGTCCCGATTGCGGTTCGTTTGCCATCGTGCCCCTTACAATTCACCTCGCCCGACGCGGTGCACGATATCGCGGGGCCTCTGATGATCGAGTGCCATCCTAGCCCCGTGTCGCCTGCGCACCGCTGTCGCGGCCATAGATGTCTTCGCGAAACTGCACGATCCCATCCGGCGTCGCCCAAGCGGTGACATGGACCCAATAAAGCGGAATCGGGCGCGCGAGCCTTGCATCTTTGCGCTCGCCCGACCTGATCACTTGGTCGATGTCCTGGCGCGACCAACCGGGCGTCTCGGCCAGCAGCCAGTTTACGAGTTCGCGCACGTTCTGCACGCGAACGCAGCTCGACGAATGGAAGCGAAAATCCTCGCCGAACACGTTCTTGAACGGCGTGTCATGCATGTACACGGCGTACGGATTGGGAAAATTGATGCGAATGGTTCCGAGCGAATTGAAATCGCCGGGATCCTGCTTGAAGCGATAATTCACCGCCTCCTCGGAATACCAATTGACCTGCTGCGGCTGCAATTCGCTATTGCGGGAATCGAAAATGCGGATCCGATTCTTGGTCAGATAGTCCGGCTCCTCCTGCATTTTGGGAATGAGGTCGCGCCGCACGATTGAGTTCGGCACAGTCCAGAACGGATTGAAATTGACCTCGGTGATCCTGCTCTGAATATCGGGCGAGGGCCGATCGGGCTTGCCGACCACTCCGACATGCCGGGAGACCGCGACGCCATTCTCGATCGTCTCGATCTGGGCGGCCGGAATGTTGCAGACCACAAAGCGCGGACCGAGGTTGCCGCCGAGACTGCGGAGGCGGACAAGATTGATCTTGAGCTGGCTGAGGCGAACGGCGGACGGCACATTCAGCGCATTGAAGGTCTGCTCGCGCACGACGCCGTCGACGCCGAGACCATGGCGCGCCTGAAAGCGGCGGACGCCGGCCTCGACGTAGGAGTCGAAAATATCGGGAATTCCAGAGTTGACCTCAAGATCGCCAGTGGCAGCCAGTCGTTGACGCAGGGCCTGCACACTAGGTTGGCGGTTTCCCAGCCGCAGCAATTGGCTAGGCGGCACGCTCGGCCAACCCCCGCGGGCGACGATCGCCTCGTACTGGCCGATCGCCTGCTCTGTCGTCTGCACGGTCGACGGCGACAAGGTCGGGAGCGACGCCTTCGGCATCCGGACGGAGCGGGAGGCGGAGTCGAAGCCTTGGCGGAATTCTCCGCTCTGACCCTGGATCAGGGCTTGAAGAATCTGATCCTCGGCAGCGGCAGTGCGCGCGAGCACGCTGCTTGCTACCACGCTCGCAAGCCCGCGCACGATCCTGCGCCGGTTCACGTCACGCTCAGTGCGATGATGCCTGGTAGCCAATATCGTCCCCGGACGGTGCGACGGGCGTTGACCGTTGAGATTGCGCAACCGCAATTCAAAACGCAAGCGGCGCTCGGGATGCGCGGGGCGTCGCGAAGACGACTAACCGGGAGTGGGCAGGCAAAAAAATCCCGGCGTACGTCCACGTACGCCGGGATAACAAAGGTGCTGGCGCTTACAACCGGTACAAAATCTGGTCAGTCCAGAACCGCTCCAGCCGATGCAGGGCCTTGTTGAGCGATCCAAATTCGTCGGAGGTGATGCCGCCGACCTGTTCGACCGTACGCACGTGCTTCTGATAAAGCGCCTCGACGATCTCCCGGACCTCGCGACCTTTGTCGGTGAGGCGGATGCGGACCGACCGACGATCGACGCGCGAACGCTGATGATCGAGGAAGCCCATCTCGACGAGCTTCTTCAAATTGTAGGACACATTGGAGCCGAGATAGTAGCCGCGCGTGCGCAGTTCGCCCGCCGTCAGTTCCTTGTCGCCGATATTATACAGCAACAGCGCCTGGACCGAGTTGATGTCCGCGCGGCCCCTGCGGTCGAATTCGTCCTTGATGACGTCGAGCAGGCGGCGATGCAGCCGCTCGACCAACGTCAAGGCTTCCAAATAAAGCGGGCGAATACTCTCGAACCGTTCTTCCCGCTCAACGGGCTCAATCGCCTTGGCTACCGTCTTCATGTCGACGCCCTCTAATCTTGGTCTTTTGCTTGATCGACGGGGCCCTGTTACCCCCGTCCCTGGTCGCCACAATATGGCCGGTACTCTAAGAACGACTTAAACAATACAATAAAGATACAGTTTATTTCCCACGTGATGACACGTATACGATTCAAAAACGAACGTTATTCTTTACTCTTCGGTGACCGATTGGCTACGCTTGATTCACCATTAGCCTGCACGGCGCGGTTTATCTTCTTAAAATCACAGATCTAGCCGTCCGGCCATATGAAGCTACGCTCAACGTGGGCTTGCCGGCATCCCAGCACCTGTCGCTGGCGTTTATCGACCGCAGGGCCGTCAGCGGGCGCCTAATGGCCGCGCAGGTACCGAATGATGCCAGAAAAGTCTTCTGCGGCTTTGCCCTCGCCGACATATTGGCCATAGAGCGCGGCAGCGCCCGCTCCAAGCGGCGTGACTGCAGCAGAGGAGCGCGCCGCCTCCTGCGCAAGCTTGAGATCCTTCAGCATCATCGCCGCAGTGAACCCGGCCTGATAATCGCGGTTGGCGGGCGATGACGGGACTGGACCGGGTACAGGACAATAATTTGTCAGCGACCAGCATTGGCCGGACGACTTCGAGGAAATGTCGAAGAGCTTCTGGGCATCGAGGCCGAGCTTTTCCGCCAGCAGGAATCCCTCCGAGACCGCGATCATCGAGATCCCGAGAATCATGTTGTTGCAGATCTTCGCGGCTTGGCCGTTGCCGGAACCGCCGGCGTGAACGACGGTCTTGCCCATGGCATCGAGGATCGGCTTGGCGCGCGCGAACGCATCGTCAGCACCCCCGACCATAAACGTCAAAGTCGCTGCCTGCGCCCCGCCGACGCCGCCCGACACTGGCGCGTCCAGCATGGCAAGCCCCTTCTCACCGGCGGATTTCGCCACCGCGCGCGCGGTTTCTACATCGATGGTCGATGAATCAATCAACACGGCACCGGCTTTGGCATTCGAAATCACCCCGGCATCGCCGAGATAGCTCGCACGCACTTGATCCCCGGCCGGCAGCATGGTCACGACCGCATCGGCGCCGCTGCAGGCATCGGCAATGGATGATGCCGCCTTGCCGCCGGCAGCCGCCAGCTTCTCGATTGCGAAGGATTGTATATCGAACCCCTTCACTGCATGCCCGGCCTTGACGAGGTTTTGCGCCATGGGCAGGCCCATGTTGCCCAGTCCGATGAAGCCGATGGATGCCATGCTGTTACCCCCACAAAAGTAGCGACGATCGTCGGCATCCTATTGCGGATGCTCGTTCGCAGACTTGACTGCCAGAAAAAGATAGCCGCCGATCAAAGCCATTTCCGCGATCACGGTGACAAATTGTCCGCCAAAAACCTGCGGGAAAAACATCTCCACCGCGACCATCGACACCGAAGAGGTGAGCCACACGACGACGCCCCAGGGTGCTGCCAGCCACAGACCGACGGCGGCGACGAGGTCGATGACGGCGAAAAAGACCGTCGCGCTCTGCCAATGCACGCTGTGCGCTTCGAACCCGCCATAGGGTTCGGCGCCGAACCCGCACACACGCGCCCAATGATAGAGCCCCTTCAGCATCGTGACGCCGGCCATCACCCGCAAGAACAGCACCAGCCGATCGGTCCAGGCATTGGCATTGTCCTTTTCGCCGGCCTGGACCGGTGCGAGTTCGTCGATCGGGTCGCTGGCTACGGGCTTGCTCATGGCAACACGAGTTCCTCGCCAATCGCGGCAAAATAACGTTCGACCTCGGCGGTACCGACATCGTCGAGCCGATCCGGCTGCCAATGTGGCCGATTGTCCTTTTCGATAATCACCGCCCTCACTCCCTCGTAAAAATCATGGCCGAGGAGCACCCGCGACACGATCCGGAACTCCGCCTGCATGCACTCCGAAAACGACCAGCCTGCGCCCCGCTGCATTTGTGCGAGCGCAAGCTTGAGACTGAGCGGCGCTTTCGTCCGCATCCCGGCCGCGGTACGCCTTGCCCAGTCCGCCTCAGGGCCCCCCGCGACCGCCTCGGCCTCAAGCCGCGCCAGAATATCCTCAACATCATGGCCTGCGAATACTCGATCGATCAAAGGCCGCCGCGCCGATAGCGGGCCATCCCCTACGGGCTGGGAGAAGGCGGCCACGATGGCATCGACCGGAACCGTGCCGCAAAGTCCGTCGAGAAGCTCCCGGTGATGTATTGCCGGCACGTGATGGGTGGCGACGCCGGCCGCGATCGCGTCTGCGAGCGCGAGCCGATCACCGGTGAGAGCGCAGTAAGTGCCGAGTTTGCCAGACAGGCGCGGCAGAAACCAGGTTCCGCCGACGTCTGGAAAGAAGCCGATGCCGACCTCCGGCATCGCGAATTGACAGTGTTCGCCGGCGACGCGATGCGAACCGTGCACGGATACGCCGACTCCGCCGCCCATCACGATGCCATCAATGAGCGCGACATAGGGTTTGGGATAGTGTTTGATAACGGCGTTGAGCTGATATTCCTCCCGAAAGAAAGGGAGTGCCTCGCCTTGGCGCCCAGCGCGGCCGAGATCATAAATCGCGCGCAAATCTCCCCCGGCCGAAAATGCGCGCCCGCCTGCCGCTGTGATGACTACACGGGTGACCGCGGGATCCTCGCGCCAGGCGTCGAGTTGAAACCGCAGCGCGCGGATCATGGTGAGCGTAAGCGCATTGAGCGCGTGCGGCCGATTGAGCGTGACGATGCCGGCGGCGCCACGACGCTCGAACAAAATTTCCGCCTCACTCGGCTCGGGCATGCGGATCTAGTTTTCCAACAAATCCCGGCTCACGATCAGCCGCATCACTTCGTTGGTGCCTTCCAGGATCTGGTGCACGCGGACATCGCGCAATACGCGCTCGATCGGATGATCGCGCAGATAGCCGTACCCACCGTGCAGTTGCAGGCAACCATTAACGACCTCGAATCCGGCGTCGGTCGCAAGCCTCTTGGCCATCGCCGCAAGTCGGGTCCCACCGGGCTCGCCGTTCGAGAGTGCGACGGCCGCACGACGCATCAGCAGGCGCGCCGCCTCAATTTCGGTCGCGTAGTCGGCGACACGAAAACGCAGAGCTTGAAAGTCCGCCAGCCGCGAACCGAACTGGCGACGCTCGCGCATGTAGGTGAGCGTGCGATCGAGACAGAATTGCGCACCACCAATCGAACAGGCCGCAACGTTCAGCCGGCCGCCGTCGAGGCCCGCCATTGCGATCTTGAAGCCCTCACCTTCGGCGCCGATACGGTTCTCAACCGGGACACGACAGTTTTCGAACATCACCATCGCCGTCGGCTGCGATCGCCAGCCGAGCTTTTTCTCCGGCGCCCCAAAAGTCAGCCCGGGAGTGTCTTTCTCCACCACTACGCAGGATATTCCGTTCGCGCCGGTGCCGCCGGTACGCACCATGCAGATGTAGAGATCGGAAACGCCGCCTCCGGAAATGAAGGCTTTGGCTCCGTCGAGCACGTAGTGCCCGCCGTCGCGGCGGGCGCGGGTTTTCAGACTCGCCGCGTCGGAGCCGGCGTCCGGTTCGGTCAAACAATAGCTGGCAAAATGGTTCATCGTGCATAGCGCCGGGAGGAAGCGCTGACGCTGCGCCGTGTCGCCATAAGTATCGATCATCCAGGCCGCCATGTTGTGAATGGAAATGTAGGCGGCGGTCGAGGTGCAGCCCTGGGCCAGCTCCTCGAAGATGATGGTGGCATCAAGCCGGGTCAGCGCGGAGCCACCGACGTCATCCTTGACGTAGATCCCGCCGAAGCCGAGCGCGGCCGCTTGGCGCAACGTCTCGACCGGAAAAATTTCATCTTCATCCCAATGGCGCGCGAACGGCATCATGCCGGTGCGTGCAAATTCGCGCGCGGTGTCCTGAAATCCCCGCTGTTCCTCGCTGAGTTCGAAATCCATGGCCCCACCATCCAGAAAGGCGCAGTTTGATCGATAGAAGTCCGCGGCAGGTCCGTCAAATCCGGCATTGGCATCGCGGGAGCGGAACGGCTAAAAAGGCAACAGTCCGGCACCGGAGAAACCGCCATGGCCATCAGATTCGGCCGTCCCATCGAAACGCGCGCCCGCCTCGCCCCCGTAGACGCCAAGACGACCGCCGAACCTGCCGGCCTCGATCTTCATATTCGGCCGCGCCGCAACCGCCGCGCCGACTGGGCGCGCCGGATGGTGCGCGAAACCGTGCTTACGACCGACGACCTGATCTGGCCGCTGTTTCTGATCGACGGCAGCAACAAGCGTGAGCCGATCGCCTCGATGCCGGGAGTGGAGCGGCTGACCGTCGATCAGGCCGTGCGCGATGCGGAGCGGGCCGCTAAGCTCGCCATTCCGTGCCTGGCGCTGTTTCCCTATACCGACCCGGCACGGCGGGATGAAAGTGGATCGGAAGCGCTCAATCCCGACAACCTCGTGTGCCGCGCCATCCGGGCGATCAAACAGAATGTCCCTGAGGTTGGCATCCTGTGCGATGTCGCGCTCGATCCCTATACCAGTCACGGCCATGACGGCCTCGTGCACGACGGCGAGATCCTCAACGATGAGACCGTCCACGTGCTGGTGAAGCAGGCTTTGATCGAAGCGGAAGCCGGCTGCGATATCATCGCCCCCTCCGATATGATGGACGGCCGCGTCGGCGCCATCCGCCGAGCGCTCGATCGCAGCGGCCGCACCGACGTCCAGATCATGGCCTATGCTGCCAAGTACGCGTCGGCTTTCTACGGCCCGTTCCGTGACGCCGTCGGCTCATCGGCGACGCTGATCGGCGACAAGCGCACTTATCAGATGGATCCCGGAAATTCCGACGAGGCGCTGCGCGAAGTCGAACTTGATATCGCGGAAGGCGCCGACATGGTGATGGTCAAGCCAGGAATGCCATACCTGGATATTCTTTGGCGGGTAAAGGATACCTTCCGCATACCGACATTCGCCTACCAAGTGTCGGGAGAATATGCGATGATCATGGCTGCCGCGGCGAATGATTGGCTCGACGGCGACAAGGCAATGATGGAAAGCCTCGTCGCGTTCAAGCGAGCCGGTGCGGATGGGGTGCTCACGTATTTTGCCCCGCGTGTCGCCGAAAAGATCGCCAAGCGCGCGGTGTGAGCTTGCGAAACGTTTGAGTTGCCTCAGCGTTCGAGTTTGGGTGTGGTCGCGTTTGTGTACTGGCGTGCGTTGTCGCTTGTTCTGACGACCGGTGTTTTTCCGAGTTGAGGTTGTGACAATGAATGCCGAGGTCACCTATGACCTATATGAGGAGCCCTGGCGCTGGTCGCGCTCGCTGATCATTGCGTCCGTCATCGCGGTCGCACTGTTGGCCTTGTGGATTTTCGTGCCGCCGGCATTACAGCGCTTTACGCAAACCACTGAAACACCACATCCCGACCTGGTCGCGACACCACAGCCTGACCGGCCATTCCGGTTGCACGACGCAACAACGACATCGTCGGCCAGCTATTCCGCGCCTGGGGCCGTCACCGCAGCGACAACCGACGAACCGCCGCGGACTGCGCTGTCGGAGCCGCAGGATGCGCACGCCTCCATCGAGCAGGACGGCGCAGCGCCGGCGTTGCCTCCGACCAACGCGCTGGCGCAGACCGTCGCGCCGACGATCTGGGCGCCAATCCAACCGTCCTCGCCACCGCCAGAGTCCGCGTTCGAAGCCGATGCGGAGCCTATCGCGCACCCGCCGTTGCCACGGGGCCGGCCGCATCAACTGACGCTCGCCGGCAGTCTCGCAATCCCATTGCCGCATCCGCGGCCGTTCATCCCCACGGAAACCACGGGCACGGTACCGGAACCGACGGCCGAGCGACCCGATTTTTTCTAGCGTCGGCCTGCTCGCACGGCTGTATTATTCAATCGCGCGTTCTGTCGCGATTTTTTCGATACGATAGCCGTCAGCCGCAAGCGTCTGCAGAATTGCGTCCGCGTGAGCACGATCGCGTGTTTCGATGGTGACGTCGAGCTTGGCGCCCTTGGCTGGAACGTCGAGGAAAAGGCGGCGGTGGTCCACTTCGAGAATATTGGCGCCGAGTTCCCCGAGCCTCGTTGCGATCTCTCCGAGGACGCCGGGCCGGTCATACACGGTGAGGCGGAATGATACGATCCGGCTTTCCCGCTCCAACTCGCGCACCATGATCGAGGCGAGGATGCGTGGATCGATGTTTCCACCGCTGAGAATGAGCCCAATCTTCTTCCGCCGAAAGCGCTTGGGCTGGGCCAGCACCGCGGCCAGCCCCGCTGCTCCGGCGCCCTCTGCGATCGCCTTCTGCAAACAGAGATAAGCGTTGACGGCGCGTTCGAGGTGGACCTCGTCGACCAGCACAATGTCGGTCACAAGTTCTCGGACGATCGGCAGCGTCAGTGCGCCGACGGCTTTCACCGCGATCCCTTCCGCCAGCGTCAGCCCCCCAAGCGGAAGGCTGGTGCCGCGGATGGCATTCCACATTGACGGATAGAGCGTGGATTGAGCGCCGATAATATCGATTTTGGGTTTCATGCCTCGGGCCGCGATCGCCGCTCCGGCGATCAGGCCCCCGCCACCGATCGGAACGACCATGGCATCGAGATCGGGCACGTCCTCCAACATCTCAAGCGCAATCGTTCCCTGGCCGGCGATGATGGTTACATCGTCGTAGGGATGCACCCAGGTGAGCTGGCGTTCCTCGGACAGCGCCTGCGCGCGCACCTGCGCCTCCGACACGGTCTCGCCATCTAGAACCACCTCGGCGCCATGAGCCCTGGTCGCCTGCACTTTCACGAACGGTGTGGTCGTCGGCATCACGATGATGGCAGGAATTTTCAATCGCGCGGCATGGTAAGCAACCGATTGCGCGTGGTTGCCGGCCGAGATGGCAATCACGCCGTGTTTGCGCTCGGCTTCCGACAGCGATGCGAGTTTCACAAATGCGCCGCGGTCTTTGAATGAATTCGTGACCTGCAGATTCTCGTATTTGACATAGATCTCCGCGCCCGTCAGCGCAGAAAGATTGGGTGCCGGAAGCATTGGCGTGCGCAGCACGTGGCCGTCAATGACCTGGCGCGCGACCTTGATTTCATCCAGCGTAACCGTCACTGATATCTCCCGATCAACACACGCCGACCGATGTTGGCAGGGGCGGCGCAGCATTCACGCGGCCCTCGGAATGAGGACGCGACGGGCCGAGGATCGAACACACGTCGAAGGCGATCCGGAGGACCTCTCGTCCGTCGGCGGCAAAGTCAGCTGGAATGAGCCGGGCCATGCTTAATCGATGCAATCGAGCTTGCTTAGATCGCGAACACTTATCTACGATCCACATACGAAGTCCACTATGGGACGCGCGATCCGGGTGGCTGATGGCATCTCATTCATCCGCAGCGCAGGGAGGCCTGCATGCCCGCAAGTGATCCAAACCGGTTTAATCCCGCCATCGACGTGAAGCCGCACGCCTACGATCCGGTGTCCAATCCTGAGCGATTTGAGGGGGTGCTGCCGCGTCGGGTCGTCGCCTTTTTGATCGACCTGGTGATCATCGCGGTTCCGGTCGCTTCGGCCGCCCTGTTCGTCCTGATTTTTGGGTTTTTCACCTTCGGGCTCGGATGGCTGCTGTTCTGGCTGCTGTATCCGGGCGCGGTCATCTGGACCCTGCTCTATTACGGCTTCACGCTCGGCAGTCCGGCATCCGCTACCATCGGGATGCGCGTGATGGATCTCGAGATGCGCACCTGGTACGGGGAACCGTGCTATTTTGTGCTCGGGGCGGTGCATGCCGTCGTGTTTTATCTGTCGATATCAATCCTGACGCCGCTGGTGCTGCTGATTTGTTTTTTCAACGCGCGTCGTCGCCTGCTGCATGACCTCCTGCTCGGAACGGTGGTGATCAACAACGAGAGCCGCGCGCTCATCCTGCGGCAAGGGCGGGTCCCTGCTTGATCGTTCCGTTGACTATCCCACCCGCCATGGAACTCGGAGCGATGTTCAGCCTCCGCAGCCTTTAGTCCTCTTGTCAGCCGATTTGGACATGACACAATTATGCGCCGATTGGGCGAAATTATTGGTTGGTCGCAATTGCGGGTTGGCCTTTGTGGGTGATCTTTGTCCGCTCAACGTCTAGAGCACGGCGCAGGCCGTGCTTGCCTGGGTTTCCGACCAGTCCGCCAGATCAAAAATGTGCCATTCCGACCTTTGACGCGAGGCCAGTCTCAGGCGATGCTTAGACAAAGGCGAGCAGCCCCGACCAACACAGAAGCTATTCCGTGACCCAGCACTCGCGCGACACGCCTCAGTTCTATCTCACTGCACCTTCCCCGTGCCCGTATTTGCCGGGCAAGGAGGAGCGGAAGGTCTTCACGCATCTGGTCGGCGAACGCGCGCCGGAGCTGAACGATCTGCTGACTCACGGTGGCTTTCGCCGAAGTCAATCAATCGCCTATCGCCCGGCCTGCGAGGCTTGCCGCGCCTGCGTGTCAGTCCGGGTCGTGGTCAACGAATTCCAACCCTCGCGCAATATGCGGCGGATCCACGACAACAATTCCGACCTTATCAGTGACATGCGGGCGGCAACGCCGTCGTCGGAGCAATATTCGGTGTTCCGTGCCTACCTCGATGCGCGCCACCATGACGGCGGCATGGCCGACATGACGGTGCTTGATTACGCCATGATGGTCGAAGACAGCCACGTCGAAACACGCATGGTCGAATATCGTCGGCGCGGCCCGGATAGCGGCATTACCGGACGCGGCGGTGAGCTCCTCGCTGTGGCGCTGACCGATTTGCTCGGTGACGGCCTGTCGATGGTGTATTCGTTTTTCGAACCGGGGGAGGCAACCCGCTCGCTTGGAACCTTTATGATCCTTGATCACATTGCGCGCGCACGCCAGATGGGATTGGCGTACGTCTACCTCGGCTACTGGGTGCAAGGTTCGCGGAAGATGGATTACAAAGGCCGCTTCCTGCCGCAGGAACGCCTGATGCCGGAAGGTTGGGAACGCATCATCGAGTGACAAAGCCGAACCGCTATCGGACGGCACAATCCGCTCAGACAACAGCGATGCCGAAGGTCTGCAGCACCAACACCACGTTCAAACACAGCACGATTACCATCCCGGCGACGGCGACGGTTTGCAGCAGCCACCCATTGGCGAACCGACCCATGATATCCGATCGGCGCGTAAACAACACCAGCGCGATCATGGGAACTGGCAACGCCAGGCTCAGCAACACCTGACTGACCACCAGAGCATTGGTCGCGTTGACGCCGAGGCCGACAACCACGAACGCCGGCACCATGGTCACCAGACGCCGCACCCAGATCGGAATGCGAAAGCCAACAAATCCCTGCATGATCAATTGGCCGGCCATCGTGCCGACAACCGAGCTGGAGATTCCAGACGCGATCAGCGAGAGCAGAAAGACGCTTGCTGCTCCGGCACCGAGCAGGGGCGTCAATGTGTGATACGCGGTCTCGATCTCGGCGACGTCGCTATGCCCCTGGTGAAAGGCCGCAGACGCGGTCATGACCATCGCCAAGTTTACGAGACCCGCGATCGCGAGCGCGACCACCACTTCGTAGTTTGAATAACGCAACAGCGTTGCACGCTCCCGGTCGTCGCGCGCGGGAGCACGGGCTTGCGTCAGGCCAGAGTGAAGATAGACCGCATGCGGCATCACGGTAGCGCCGATAATGCCGACCGAGATCGTCAGGGCCTCCGCACTCGGCATGCTTGGAATGATGGCATGCGCCGCAGCGTCGCCCCACGCGATCGGCGCGATAAAGATCTCAATCAGATAGCACAAGGCAATGGTCACAACCATTGCGCCGATGATAACCTCCATCAAGCGAAATCCGCGTCGCTCGAAAACCAATATCCCGTAGGTCACGAGGCCGGTGATCGCCATGCCGACAATCAACGGCAGGCCGAAAAGCAAGGACAGCCCGATTGCGCCTCCCAGAAACTCGGCGAGGTCGGTCGCCATCGCCGCCAGTTCACTGACCACCCACATCACCAAGACCACTGGGCGCGAAAATTGCGCGCGACACATTTCGGCGAGGTTGCGATTGGTGACGATGCCAAGCTTGGCCGACAGAGCCTGAAACAACATGGCGAGGAGGTTAGCCAGGATCACTACCCAGAGCAGGCTGTAGCCGTACTTTGCGCCAGCTTGGATATTGGTTGCGAAATTGCCCGGATCGACATAGGCGATCGAGGCAACCACGGCTGGCCCCGCGAACAGCAGAACGGCTCCCGGCCCACGCCGTTTTCCGGACAGCACCTCGCGAATGGCGTCGGTGGTGCGATCAGCATCCACGGCGTCAACAGACATTCACTTTGAAATCCTCGCCTGCTCCAATGTAGTATATCTTATTGCGACTAATTTGCAATTGCAATAGTCTAAGACGGTTCCAATGACTTCGCGGGCTGATTATAGGGTTGGCAACGTGCCTCGCGTCACGGATCGGGCTCGTGTCCAAATCACGCCGCACGATGATGCTGCTATGCCGAGGTCCTCGGCGCGCCGAAAACAAGCACCAATGATCCGCTGGATCGCAGTGTTGGTTTGCGATCAGCGCGCGGATTCGGCGCAGCGCCCAGCGAGGCGTGACGTCTGCTGCACACGTCGGAATGCCGGCCGATGGAAGGCGGCGGCGAGTGCCCGCTATTCGCCACTCTTCCCGCCTTCCAGCGCGCGGCGGAATTTGTTGGAACGTGGAAAGCCCTTGGGCGCCAGCCGACCGGCGTCCGCGCGGTTGCCACGCCAATCCGCGAGCTCTTTCAGAGACAATGAAAAAACACGGTCGGCGTTGTCGGTCCAGACCAGCCCATCCGCCGCCGTGAACGTCTTGAGATCGGACAAACCGCCGTCCTTGAAACGTTGCAGACGAACGCCGCGGCCGCGCGTCATTTCCGGAACCTGATCGAGACCGAATACGATCATCTTGCGATTATCTCCGAGCGAAGCCACCAGTTCGCCCTCCACGACCGCGAGCGCACAGGCTTCGTCCGGCGATGACACATTCAACACCTGCTTGCCCTTGCGGGTATTGGCAAGGCACTCATCCTCGGTGACAACAAAGCCCCTGCCTTCGTGGCTTGCCACCAGGAACTTGCGTCCGCCGACGAACGGAAACGCCGCCACCAAGTCGCCTTCCTGTTCGAGGTCGACGAACAAGCGAACCGGCTCCCCGTGGCCCCGACCACCCGGAAGTTTCGAAGCATCGATGGTGTAGAACCGGCCGTTGGTCGCAAAGATCAGGCATTTCGATGTCGTTTCGGCAGGAAAGGCAAACTTCAATCCGTCGTCCGACTTGAAAACGACGCTCGACAGATCGGTGACGGTGCCGCGCAACGCCCGGATCCAGCCTTTCTCCGAGACCACGACCGTGATCGGCTCGCGCACCACCATCGCCTCTTCGATCGCCGCCTCGTCGTGCTCGGGGGCTTCCGCAAAGCTGGTGCGCCGTTTACCCAGCGCGGTCTTGGGACCGAAGGTCGCCCGCACTGCTTTGATCTCGTCGGAGATCTTGCTCCACTGGTCCGTCTCCGAACCCAACAGCTCGCGGAGCGACTTACGCTCTTTCCGCAGTTCCTTGTCCTCGCCGCGGATCTCCATCTCTTCCAGCTTGCGCAGGTTACGCAGGCGCATGTTGAGAATGGCCTCGGCCTGCACGTCCGTGAGCTTGAACGTCTTAATGAGAACAGGCTTCGGCTCATCTTCGGTGCGGATAATTCTGATCACCTCATCAAGATTGAGGTAGGCGATCAGGTAACCTCCGAGCACCTCGAGCCGATGCTCGATTTCCTTCAATCGGAAGTTCGTGCGCCGGATCAGGACATCGCGGCGATGGTCGAGCCACTCGCGCAACGCTTCAGCAAGGCCGACAACCTTCGGGATCCGGCCCTTCACCAACACGTTCATGTTGAGCGGAATCCGACTTTCCAGCTCGGTCAGCTTGAACAGGGATTCCATCAGCAATTCCGGATCGACCGTGCGTGCGCGCGGCTCGATGATCAGGCGTACATCTTCGGCGGACTCATCACGCACATCGGCGACCAGCGGGAGCTTCTTTTCGTTGAGAAGCTCGGCGATCTTCTCCACCACCCGTGACTTCTGAACCAGCCACGGGATTTCCGTGATGACGATATTGTAGGTTCCGCGTCCGCCTTCCTCCCGATGCCACCGCGCCCGAACCCGGAAAGAGCCACGACCGGTCGCATAAGCCTCGGCAATGGCCTCACGCGGATCGACTACGACTCCCCCGGTCGGGAAATCAGGCCCCGGCACGTATTTCAACAGCGTCTTGCTGCGGGCACCCGGATTGTCGATGAGATGCAACGCTGCGTCGCACAATTCGGCCGCGTTGTGCGGTGGTATCGATGTCGCCATGCCGACGGCAATGCCTTGGGCGCCGTTGGCGAGCAGATTGGGAAACGCCGCCGGCAATACCGCCGGTTCCTGCGATTGACCGTCATAGCTCGGGCGGAAGTCGACCGAATCCTCGTCCAGACCTTCGAGCAGCAGCCTTGCCACTTCGGTCATACGGGCTTCGGTGTAGCGATAGGCGGCGGCGTTGTCGCCGTCGATATTGCCGAAATTGCCCTGCCCGTCGACCAGAGGGTAGCGGGAGGCAAAATCCTGCGCCAACCGCACCAGCGCGTCGTAGATCGCCTGGTCGCCGTGCGGGTGGAAGTTACCCATCACGTCGCCGACGATCTTCGCAGATTTCTTGAAGGTCGCGCCGGGGTCTAGCCGCAGCAGACGCATCCCGTAGAGAATGCGCCGATGCACCGGCTTCAGGCCATCGCGGGCGTCCGGGAGCGCCCGGTGCATGATGGTCGACAGCGCGTAGGCGAGGTAGCGTTCCTCGAGCGCTTCGCGTAGCGCAATTTCGTGAACTTCGCCGCGATCGGGGGGAATCGTTTGCTGACCCATGACGGGTGGGTAATGCAAGCACGGCCGATGAACAAGGGATGAACGGATATGCCTTGAGAACTTCTTATTCTTGCCGGCAAATTATCTATTCAAGAGGGCCCCTCTGAGTCGTAACATGGCCTTAACAAAAAGCGGATTCAATCCGGCCTCGTGTCTGGCCGGATGTTTCCGGAACAACATTCGTTGCTGGCTGCGGGCGTCCTCACCACAACTATCGGACGCGGACGATCGGTGGATGGGCTGCTGTGGCGAGGTGACGTTGCTTCCGTCATGGCAGAAAAGCTTGGCGAACCGAACGGGTCGGTTGGCCTCCAACGTCGAGGGTGGGCCGTTCGCCTGCCCGCAACTGCATCAAAAGAGAGGAGACGACAATGCGAAAAATCTTGTTGACAGTTTTGACCGGCACGGCGATCGGCCTTGCCGGAATTTCGGCTCTGTCGGCCGCGCCGATCAATGGCGCGGCAGTCGGAAATGCGTCGGAAGCCGTCAACACCCTGACGCAAGTACAGCACTGGCGCTGGGGCAGCGGCGGTCACTGGCGCTGGGGCAGCGGCGGCCATTGGCGCTGGGGCAGCGGATGCGTCCGGGTCCGAGTTTGCGGTCCGTATGGCTGCCGTTGGGTCTGTCGTTGATCTAACAGCCAGTTGAAAAATTCAGCGGGCTGGCCACCGGCGTGGCCGGCCCGTTCGACTTGTCAGGCTGAGAACGCCGTCGGCCGCGGAGTTAACGAGGCGGAGAGAAAATGCTGTCGCGATTCCGGCAACGGCAGCCCACGCGGCTCGAATAGATCGCGGGCGAGAAAGTATCCGGTCAGCGCAAACGCTGCGGAAATCTCCTCGGCGGCCAGCGCAAGTGGCGCCTCGGAGGATCTTAGAAACTCCGGCAATTGCAGCAGTCGGTCGCGCCAGGGTTCTCCGGCGCTGCGAGAGACTGCGCGACCCGATTTCGGCGACACATAAACAAGATCGGCGTCCGAACCGGTGGCGGCGCACTCGGCCAGATCCAGGCCAAATCCAAGGTCCGCCAGCAAGCTGAGCTCGAAGCGCGCGACCAGGGCGGCGGCCTGCAAGCGATCACCGATCCGATCGAGCAACAAGACCAGGTCGCCGAAGACCTGGGGATGCGGATCCCGCTCCGGAAGCAGCCGGCAGAGTGCGGCAAGATAGGTGACGCCGTAGACAGCGTGCGCGTGGGCGAGAAAAGATGCCGCGCGCAATTCAAGACCATCGACCACATAGTGACCAAGATGTTCGTCGATGCGCGCGCGCCAGACGACCCCGACGGAGTTCCCGGGCTGCAGGACCGGTCGAAGGCGTGATCCCGACCCGCCGCGGACAAGACCGAGATGGCGACCGTGCTCGAGCGTCATCAGCTCGAGGATGGTGTTGGCCTCTCCGTGCTTGCGCGTGCCGAGCACGATACCTTCATCCGTCCATTCCATCGGATACAGCTCGCGAACCTCTCCCAAGCATGAGGCGTCAGTCGCGCGGGAATTCCAATCCCATTTCGCGATAGCGCTCAGGGTCGTCAGCCCAACCCTCCCGCACTTTGACGAACAGAAACAAATGCACTGGCTTCTCCACCACCTCCGCGATGTCTTTGCGGGCGTCGGCGCCGATGCGTTTGATGGTCTGGCCGCCCTGGCCAAGGATGATCTTTCGTTGGCTCTCGCGCGCTACATAGATGGTCTGTTCGATCCGCACCGCGCCGTCCTTGAGTTCCTTCCAAATGTCGGTTTCCACCGTCGACTGGTATGGCAATTCCTGGTGCAGGCGAAGATAAAGCTTCTCGCGAGTGATCTCCGCCGCCAGGCTGCGCAGCGGCGCGTCCGAGATTTGATCCTCCGGATAGTGCCACGGTCCCTCCGGCACGTGACCAGCCAGCCAGATCTTCACGTCGTCAACGCCATCGCCGTTCATCGCCGAAATCATGAAGGTTGCGTCAAAGCGAGCCCGCTCGTTCAGGTCCTTGACCTGCACAAGCAGGCTCTTCTTATCGACCAGGTCAACCTTGTTGATGAGCAGGATTTTTGGCGCGGCAACATCCGCCAGTCGGGCGAACATCGACATCGTATCCGCATCTAGTCCGCGCTTAGCATCAACGAGCACGCCGACGATATCCGCGTCATGGGCACCACCCCACGCGGTCTTGACCATGGCGCGGTCGAGCCGGCGGCGCGGCATGAAAATTCCCGGCGTATCGACAAAAATAATCTGCGCCGAGCCCTCAAGTGCGATCCCACGCACCAGCGCGCGCGTCGTCTGCACCTTCGGGGTTACGATCGAGACTTTGGAACCAACGAGCGCGTTCAGCAGCGTCGACTTGCCGACGTTGGGCGCGCCGATCAGGGTCACGAAGCCACAGCGGGTCGCAGATTCCGTGCCGGCGTTTTGTTCAGCCATTGCGGCGGGCCGATCCTGCTTGCTCACGGGTTGCCACGGCGGCGGAATCCACGCCCTCCCGTGTCAGCATGGCGCCGGCGGCAGCCTGCTCGGCCGCGCGCTTGGAACGCCCCACCCCTTCCGCCGGCTGCAGCGCCGGAAGTTCGACAACCACTTTGAATTCGGGATCGTGATGGGGACCGGTGCGGGCGACTTCGCGATAGGATGGCGTCGGCAATCCGCGGGCCTGCGCCCATTCCTGCAGCACGGTTTTTGGATCCCGCAGCGGTCGCGCCGGAGTTCGCATCCGCTCGCTCCACAACCGTTCGACCAATTCGGCCACCGGCGCATATCCGCCGTCTACGAAGACCGCGCCGATCAGGGATTCGCAGACGTCGGCGAGAATGGCCGTGCGCAGACGGCCGCCCGAATTGGCTTCCGAGGAACCGAGCTTGATGACGACGCCAAGATCGATGGCGCGTGCGACCTCCGCGCAGGTCTCCGTGCGAACGAGATCGGCCAACCGGCGCGACAATTCCCCCTCATCGGCCTTCGGAAATGCGCGAAAGAGCATGTCGGAGACGACCAAGCCCAACACGTGATCACCGAGGAATTCGAGGCGCTGATAACTTCCAGAACGGCTACTTTTACTCGACAGCGCGGATATATGGGTGAGCGCACGGTCGAGCAACGCCTTGTCGGCGAACGTATAGCCAATCCTCTCCTCGATTTCGATCTTGTCCTTCGCCTTTCGGCTCATCGTACAATCGTGAACAGACGTCCCCAACGCACCGACCACGGCCAGCGCCAGAACTGCCAGGCGGCTTCGCCTTCGTCGACGGAGAAGAAGATGACCTGCGCCTTTCCGACCAAGTTCTCGAACGGCACATAGCCGACCTGACTGAGCACCCGACTGTCGGTCGAGTTGTCGCGATTGTCGCCCATCATGAAATAGTTCCCAGGTGGCACGGTGTAGACCTGGGTATTGTCCAAAAAGCCGTTGTCCTGAAGGTCGAGCGTGAAATAGCTCACGCCATTGGGCAACGTCTCCCGCCAACGCTTGACGCGCAATGTCCGACCGTCCTCGTCGTCAATATAGTCATCAACGCGTTCGTGCTTGACCGGCTGGCCGTTGATCTGCAACTGCCCATCAATCATCTGGACGCGGTCGCCGGGCAGACCGATCACACGTTTGATGTAGTCGGTCGAATCTTCGCGCGGTAGGCGGAAGACAACGACATCGCCACGCTGCGGCTCGGAGCCGAAAATTCGGCCGGAGAACAGCGGCAGTGACCCCGGTAGCGAATAGTGCGTGTAGCCATAGGAATACTTGGACACGAACAGATAATCGCCGACGAGCAATGTCGCCTTCATCGATCCAGAAGGAATATTGAAGGGTTGAAACAGGAAGGTTCGGATCACGAAGGCGATGATCAGCGCATGGAAAATAACCCGCGCGGTTTCAACGAAGCCGCCTTCTTTCCGCTTTTGGTCGGTCGACACGCTCATAGGCCTCTCGTTCATCTCAGGTCGCGCGCCCCGCTCGATGCCGCGTCATGACCGACCCGCCCAGCTTGATTGGCACGGCCATGAAAGTTTTGCGTTTTCATCGACTTATGCTGGACTCTGGCGAGCCGAAAAGGTCTTGCGCGGTCTCGCCTGACGGATGCACTTGTAACCGCTGGCCGGGCCGCGCGCAATAAAGGGTATCTTGTGGCTTTTGGTCCCCACGCCAGCACGACATGCTGACCCCGCCTGCGGCGTTCCGTCCCATGGTGCTCACGCCCCGACAATTACACGGTCTGCGCGAGCGCAGGCTTCAACCGACGTGAAGCTAGCATCGCTGAACCATGATCAAGGGGGCGCGATCGTGGGCATTTCTCCGAGCATACATTTCCGTTGTCCACCCGAGTTGGAACCAGTGCTGCCGCCGCCGATCGCGGCGGTGCGCGGCCTGCCGGATTGGTTCAAGGCTATGCCGCAGAAGGCCATCAGTTCGGTCTCCCGGGACGCGCAGTTCACCGTCAAGAAATGTCCGCCTTTTATCGACGCTATGACCTACGGATTTCTGATGCCCCTGGTCGCCGATCTTCGCGTCGAAAACGGGGCCTTCGCTTGGGATCGGGAGGTTCCAGGCGGGGCACTGACCAGCTATCCCCGCTCGCCCATTGATTTTCACGACGCCAGCCAAGTGGCGGGAACTCCGTTCTTTGAGGACGATCGCTTCGTGCTCAAATTCAACAACTTCTGGACGATTGAGCTGCCGCCCGGCTATTCGCTGCTGGTCACGCACCCGTTCAATCGCGCGGACCTCCCGTTCGTTACTCTGACGGGGCTGATCGACGCCGATCTGTATCGCGACAATTTCATTCATTTTCCGGCGCACTGGCGCGACGCCAATTTCAACGGCGTGCTGCCCAAGGGCACCCCGGTCGCGCAGTGCGTGCCGATCAAGCGCGAAACATTCGAGCCGGTCTTCGAGCAGATCACCGGCGAGGCGGCAAAGCGCCTGCACGACACGGCGTCCGCAGTCTCACGCGAACAAGGTGTCTACCGGCGCCAATTTCGCGCCCCGAAGCGCTAGCCCGACGGCCCCGAATCCAGAAACGCAGCCGCGTCGCTGGGCTTGAGCCAGAACTGGCCGTGGGCAGAACTGGCAAGCGCGCGGAGGGCTTTGGCGTAGAACTGTGGGCCGACCTTGGCCACGGCGCGAAGGTGCATGAGCGCCTCCTTGCGGTGCCCGAGTTCCAACAGACAGATCCCAAGACTGACGCCGGCCTGTGCGTAGCTGGGGTCGCGCGCCAGCGCCTGGCGGAAACGTTCCGCGGCGCGTGCGAATTCGCCGTCATCCATGAGTGCGGCGCCCAAACCATAGAGAGCGCCTGGACTTTGCGGGGCGTTTGCGAGTGCCCGGGCGAACGCGACCTTGGCATTATTGCGATCGCCGCGATCAAGCAATACGCCGCCCAGCAGCACGGACAGTTCCGGCATCCCCGGCGCCACATCGAGCCCGCGGCGGACCACGGCTTCCGCCTCGACAAGCCGACGCTGGGCCAGCAACATGACGCCGAGCTCGTGAAATGCAAAGGGAAAGGCCGGTTGCCGCTCGATCGCGCGCGTCAACGCGGACATCGCGTCGGGAATGCGCCCCGCCTGCCGCAGCGCGATCCCGAGATGCGTCTCGACCATGGCATCGCCACGGGCATGCGAAGCCTCCGTCAATGGCACCACCGCATCGCCCGCGCGTCCCTGGGCCAGGAGTGCCAGGCCGAGAAGGTGCAAGACGCGCGGTTGTCCGGGGTCCGTCGCCAACATATCGCGAGCAATCCGTTCGGCCTTATCCGGGTGTCGGTTCTCCATCGCGGCATTGGCGCGCCGCAACCCGTCCTCAACCGCAGCGGCGGATCGATTCTCGCTCTTCGACAGGCTGGGATCGCGGGCCATGACCTACGGCGTCGCCGGCGATGTGGCCACCGCGGAGATAATCACCAGAGCCTGCGCGATCGGCCATTCATCGGTGAGCGCGATATCGATCTCGGCTCGATAACCCTTGGGCGTGAGCGATTGCAGGCGCGCAAGCGCGCCACCGGCGAGCTGCAGGGTTGGCTTTCCGGTCGGCAGGTTGACAACCCCGATATCGCGAAAGAATACGCCGCGGCGAAAGCCGGTGCCGAGCGCCTTGGCGCAGGCCTCCTTCGCGGCAAACCGCTTTGCATAGGTCTCAACGACATTAGCGCGACGGTCGGCGCGCGCACGTTCCGCGTCGGTAAAAATGCGTGTCAGAAAGCGCTCGCCATGACGCTCGATCGTTTGCTCGATACGCCGGATGTCCACGAGATCAGTACCGATGCCGATGATCATCGTTCCCCCGCCCCCGCGCGGCCACGGTCCATGGCGGCACGCATGCTCTTAACCGCGGCACTCAATCCCTCGAATACCGCATCGGCGATCAGGAAATGGCCAATGTTGAGCTCGACGATATCCGCGAGGCCCGCGATCTGTTCGGCGGTGACAGTGTCGAGCCCGTGCCCGGCATGCACCTCGAGCCCCAGCAGGCGTGCCAAGTGTGCTCCCCGCACGATACGCTGGAATTCGGCTTCAGCTGCGGACGATTGCTGCTCCGCCAAAGCCTCGCACCAGGCACCGGTATGGATCTCGACGACGGCCGACTTGAGGTCCGCGGCCGCCTCGATCTGCGCCTGCTCCGGCGCGATGAACAAGGATACGCGAATGCCGGCCGAAGAGAGCGCAGCGACGACCGGCGCCAGCTGCCGACGCTGACCGTTTGCGTCGAGTCCGCCCTCGGTCGTGCGCTCCTCCCGACGCTCAGGAACCAGACAGACCGCATGCGGGCGGGTCTTGATGGCGATGTCCACCATTTCAGGCGTTGCCGCCATCTCGAAGTTCAGGGGTTTCGTGATCTGCTGCTTGAGCCGCGCGATATCGTCGTCGCGAATGTGGCGTCGGTCCTCCCGCAGGTGCGCGGTGATGCCGTCGGCGCCGGCGGCAATTGCCATTTCCGCCGCCCTGATCGGGTCTGGATAACGGCCACCACGAGCGTTGCGCAGGGTCGCGACATGATCGACGTTGACGCCGAGACGCAGGTGCCTCGCACGCCTCATGTGAAAGACTCAACAGCCATCGCGCCACCCGACAGTTCAAGCGTCGGGGAATGCCCAATCGCGACCACGTGCTCCTCAACCATTGACCCGCTCGGCATTCGCGACCACCGCCTTGGCCCGCAATTGCGCAATTATGGCGGTCAGGTGCTTCAAATCATAGACTTCGAGGTCGATGGTGAGCGAAGTGAAATCCGGTGATTGCCGGGTCATGCGAATATTGTCGATGTTGCCGTCATTTTCGGCGATCACCTGAGCGATTTGCGCGAGCGAACCCGGTTCGTTCACCGACTGGACGGCAATGCGTGCCGGGAAGCGATGCGGGGTCTTGTCATCGACATCCCAGCGCACGTCCAGCCAATGCTCCGGCGACTCCTCAAACTCCTTCAGCGCCGACGATTGTATCGGATAGATCGTGATGCCTTCGCCGGGATTCATGATTCCGACGATCCGGTCGCCAGGCACGGCGCCGCCATCGGGCGCAAACCGCACCGGCAGATCGCTGCTGACGCCGCGGATCGGAATCGGAAGAGAGTCCCCTTCCCCGCCAGGCAATTTGAATTTGAGCGCCTTGGCGCGTTTGAGGCCGAACCAACCGCTTTCGGGTTTAGGCACCACGGTGGCGACCGCGCGCTCCTCCTTGTAGTCCGGGTACATGGCGCGGGCCACATCAGAGGCCTTCATCTCACCTCGGCCGACGGCGGCGAACACGTCATCGAGCGAGACGCGCGCGAGACGCGGGAGCGCTCCCGTCAGTTTCTCATCGGAGTAGTCGCGCTTGGCGCGCTGGCAAAGCCGCTCCACGATCCGCCGTCCGAGTCCGGCATATTGCGTGCGGACCGCAACCCGCGTGGCCTTTCGAATGGCAGCACGCGCCTTGCCGGTCACAACGATAGATTCCCAAGCCGCCGGCGGCGCGAGTTGCGCTTTCGACGTCAGGACCTCAACCTCGTCACCATTTTGCAGTTCGGAAACCAACGGCGCGATCTTGCCGTTAATTTTGCACCCGACGGTGCGATTGCCAATGTCGGTGTGCACAGCATAGGCGAAATCGATGGGGGTGGCATTGCGCGGCAGGGCGATCAGCTTGCCTTTGGGCGTGAAGCAAAAAACCTGATCATGGAACAGCTCAAGCTTGGTATGCTCAAGGAACTCCTCCGGGCTCGAGCCCTCGTCCAGCAAGCCGATGGTGCGTCGTAGCCAGCCGTAAGCATTTGACTCCCGCGACAGCATCTCGGTGGGCGAACCGATCTCGTCCTTGTAGAGCGCGTGGGCCGCAATCCCGTATTCGGCGATATCGTCCATCTCCGCGGTGCGAATCTGCAATTCCACCCGCTGATTTCGCGGGCCGATCAGCGTCGTGTGGATCGAGCGATAGTCGTTTTGTTTCGGAGTCGACACATAGTCCTTGAAGCGTCCCGGCACGACCGGCCAGGTAGTGTGCACGATTCCGAGCGCCTGGTAGCACTCGGGGACGGTCTTTACGATCACGCGAAATCCGAAAATATCGGACAATTGCTCGAACCCGACCGCCTTGCGCTCCATTTTGCGCCAGATCGAATAGGCGCGTTTGCGCCGGCCTTTGACCTCGGCGGCGATGCCGCGATCAGCCAGTTTCTTCTTCAACTGCTGCTCGATCTCCGTAATCAATCCGCTCTGGCGCTCGGCCAGGGAATCGAGGCGTTCGGTAATGACCTTGTAGGCCTCCGGATTGAGTTCGCGGAACGCGAGGTTTTCGAGTTCCTCCCGCATCTCGTACATGCCGATGCGTCCGGCAAGCGGTGCGTAGATTTCGATCGTTTCCTCAGCGCTGCGCTTACGAGCATTCGGCGGCATGTGATCGAGAGTGCGCATGTTGTGGAGGCGATCGGCGAGCTTGACGAGCAGCACGCGGACGTCATCGGCGATTGCAAGCAGAAGTTTGCGAAGGTTCTCCGCCTGTTTGGCCTCGCGGGTTACGAGGTCAAGCCTCTTCAGCTTGGTCAGCCCTTCGACCAGGACACCGATATCCTTGCCGAAAATCTGGTCGATCTCGGCTCGCGTCGCCTCGGTGTCCTCGATGGTGTCGTGCAGCAACGCTGCAGCAATTGTGGCGTCGTCGAGCTTGAGGTCGGTGAGCAGCCCCGCCACTTCGAGGGGATGGGAGAAATAGGGATCGCCCGAAGCGCGCTTCTGCTCGCCGTGCGCCTTCATGGCGTAGACGTAGGCGCGGTTAAGCAGATCCTCGTTTGCGTTCGGATTGTATTTCTTAACCCGTTCCACGAGTTCGTATTGCCGCATCATCTGCGGTCGACCCTGGTCCCGGCCGTTTGCAGCCGTCACGATGCGCTCCGCCGGAGCCCGCGGCTTCGCCTGGTTCTGCATTCGCGGCAAATCGGTGGACGAGCGCACCATCCTGCTCCTCCTCGAGCACCTTCAGCATAAGTGGAACCAGTGTTTGCGCAAGCAATCAGACGAGCGCAAATCGCCCAGAATGATGGGGGCCAAGCCAAAGCCGTGAAAAGGAGTGCCGCCGGGATCAGACCGGCGCCCGGTTTGACGACGACAACCGCGTTGTTAAGAAAATATTAGGGTCGACGCGACGCGTCACAAGGGCAAAAAACCAATTCCACCCTCCAAACGACATCGGCCCGGGACAAGCCCGGGCCGAAAGATCAAAACGGGTCTGTGACCGAGCGAAGACCGGAAAAGAGGCTTACTCTTCCTCGTCGGTTTCGACCGGCTCCGGACGCTCCTCAGGAGGAGCGAGTCCTTCCAACCCCTTGAGCAGTTCTTCCTCGGTCATACGATCCACCACAACCTCGGTGTCGTCGGCATCTACGGTCCCGCCACCGGCGCCGATGAGCGGCATCGACTCCGGTTCGGGCTCGTCGACCTCGACGTATTTCTGAAGCGAGTGAATCAGGTCTTCCTTGAGGTCGCCCGGGGAAATGGTCTCGTCGGCGATCTCGCGCAATGCGACGACCGGGTTCTTGTCGTTGTCGCGCTCGATCGTGATCGGCGCGCCCGACGACAACATGCGCGCACGATGGCTCGCGAGCAGCACGAGATCGAATCGATTTTCGACCTTGTCGATGCAGTCCTCAACAGTAACACGGGCCATGGTTTCGCCGCTCCTATGAGGCAAATTCGTAATCAATAGGCTGCCGCTAGGTATCTCTGTCAGGGCAAAAGCGCAAGACCCGAAGTCTTGATAAGAATTAACTTGGCCTTGCACCCACCCTCTGTTACGCAACGGAAGGAACCAATTGCGGTTTATCCGAATATAGACATGGTGTCGTCCGCGACGGCGTGCCGCAGCGTCTTCACGCTTCGCAGGGCCGTTCGTTTTCGAGCACAATGATAGACCGTGACAATTAACAATTAACGCCGGATTCGCAGGCCCTTAGACGACCGCCCCGGCTGCTTTCACGAGAGAGAGACATGACAGTACCCGGTGAAAAGATCGCTCTTTTTATTGACGGCGCCAATCTCTATGCCACGGCCAAATCCCTGGGTTTTGACATTGATTACAAGCGGCTGCTTCGCGAATTCCATTCACGCGGTTACCTTTTGCGGGCGTTCTATTACACCGCGGTGGTCGAAGATCAGGAGTATTCATCGATTCGGCCACTGATCGACTGGCTTGATTACAACGGTTACACGGTGGTGACCAAGGCGACAAAGGAGTTCGTGGACCAAACCGGCCGACGCAAAGTCAAGGGCAACATGGATATCGAGCTGGCCGTCGATGCGATGGAAATCGCCGGGCATATCGACCACATGGTATTGTTTTCCGGCGACGGCGACTTTCGCTCCCTGGTCGAAGCTGTGCAGCGGCGCGGCGTCCGCGTGACGGTGGTTTCCACCATTTCAACCCAGCCGCCCATGGTCGCCGACGAACTCCGGCGGCAGGCCGATGTGTTCCAGGACATCGTGGAGTTGCAGACCAAGATCGGGCGTGATCCTTCCGAGCGCTCCGAGCGGGCGCCACGCGAACCGCGCCAGCACACGCCACAGTTCCTGCAACGCAGCACAGCGCCCCAGCGCGCAGGAGCCGGCGCCGATATTGAACCCGAGGACGAGTTCGACGAAGAGTAAGTCTCAGAGCGCATTCGAGGCGACGCCCGTCTCTGGTGTAGTGCAAAATCACTTGCCATCCCAATTTGCGCAGCCGTTCCGACCCGATCGGACCGGTAACGAATTGAGAACTCCGTTGCGGTCTTGGGCGACCTTGCATTAGCCGCGACGGCGGCAGCGTAAGCCGTGGCCAATTGCATATCACCGGGCAGAAAGTCCGCGAACTGCCCACGACGCCGATCAGTTCGCTCGCCTCCGTCATCCCGATGGTCGTGCCCAACCAAAAATTCTCGCTCGCATCGCCTCCCCTTGATGTGGATTCAAAGGTCCTGGTGTTGTTGCCGCGGGTTTGAAATGACAGTGTCGACCTGACCGCCGCTTTCATCCTATCCGCGGCCATTTCGGCAACGTCATTGTGAAATAGCGCCATGAGCCCGCTCCAAGGAAAAGTGCCCCGCAATTGCCCGCGCTGTCCGCGTCTGGTGGCGTTCCGCAACGACTGGCGCAAACGCGAGCCGGACTGGTTCAATGCTCCGGTCCCGTCCTTCGGGCCGGTCGACGCCCGGCTGCTGATCGTCGGATTGGCGCCCGGCCTCCAGGGTGCCAACCGCACCGGCCGGCCCTTTACCGGGGACTATGCCGGCGATCTTCTCTATGCCACGCTCGATCAATTCCAATTCAGCCGTGGACACTACGCGGCCCGCCCCGATGACGGCCTTGAACTGCTGGACGCCCGCATCACCAACGCCGTTCGTTGTGTGCCGCCGGAAAATAAACCGATCGGCAGCGAGATCGCCGCCTGCCGCGACTTCCTGGTGGCCACGATCGCAGAAATGCCGCGCCTGCGGGTTATACTCGCACTCGGGCGGATCGCTCACGACAGCACATTGGCAGCGCTTGGCCTGCGTAGCGCTGCGGCTCCGTTTGGCCATGGCGCCTCGCACGACCTGAAAATCAGGATGTTCGATAGCTACCATTGCTCGCGCTACAATACGAACACCCGCCGGCTGACGCCGGAGATGTTCCGCTCCGTGTTTGCGGACATCCGAACCTACTTGGATGCGCGCAACCAGGTGACGACCTCTTCCGCGTTCTTGTCTGGCGGGAACACCGGATAAAACACCTTCCCGATGATGCCGTCGTCGATGACCAGCGCCATGCGTTTGAGCAGGACCATGCCGGCGACTTCAAACGTCGGCAGATTGAGCGCACGCGTGAACGTCAGCCCGACGTCGGAGAGCAGCAGAAACGGCAGGTGCAGACGTTCGACCACCTCGCGCTGGTAATCGCTGTCCTGGGTCGACAATCCGAAAACGGTGACGACACCGAGTTGCTTCAACTCCACAAAGTGGTCGCGGAAAGCGCAGGATTGCGGCGTGCAGCCGCGGGCCCCGGGAATTCCATCCCATCCCTCCGGCAGCGGCTGGCCCGGCCGTCCCGTGCGCGGATAAATGTAAAGCAGCGTGCGGCCGGGAAGGGCGGCGAGATCAATCTGCGTTCCGTCGGTCGCGGAGAGCGCCAAAGCCGGAAGCTTCAGCCCCTGGAGGTGCCGCGCTCCACCGTCGTCCACCGGTGCCGGAAGGTCGGGAGGGAGAATGGTCGGGTCATGCGCGATCGTCATGATTGTCTCCGCCCCAAGACGCATAGGACATGAATTCCATCAGCGAACCGTCGGGATCACGGAAATACACGCTGGTCCCGGGACCCTTGGCGCCGAAACGTTGCATTGGCCCGCGTTCGACTGCAATGCCACACAGCTTCAGGTGCGCGATCACATCTGCGATCGGTCCCGCCCATTCAAAGCAAAGATCGCTGTTTCCCGGCTGCACCGGCAGTCGGGCAACCTCCGCCGGCTGCACTCCCGGGCCGTGCACATTGAGTTGCTTGTCCCCGAACCGATAGGCATATCCGACCGGCCGGCTCACCAGTTCGGCGCCGAGCACGCGGGTGTAGAACGCATTGGCGCGCTCCCAATCTGACACGTGAATCACACAATGATCGAGCGTCACCGGCAGCGCCATCAGCTTATCCCTTCGCCCGCAGCAAGCGGCTGCGCTCGCGATCCCAGCTCCGCTTGCGGTCGGTCTCACGCTTGTCGTGCAGCTTCTTGCCGCGTGCGAGCGCAATCTCGATTTTGGCGCGGCCCTTCTCGTTGAAATACATTTTCAGCGGCACCAACGTCATGCCTTCGCGCTCGACAGCGCTGGCAAGCTTGCTGATCTGGCGCTTATGCAGCAACAACTTGCGTGCCCGCTTGGGGGCGTGGTTGAACCTGCTGGCCTGCAGATATTCCGGGATATTAGCGTTCACCAGCCAGATTTCGTCACCACGTGTGTCGGCGTAGGATTCCGCGATCGTCGCCCTCCCCTGCCGCAGCGACTTGACCTCCGTCCCGGTCAAGGCAATGCCGGCCTCGAAGACCTCGCCGATCTCGTAATTGAACCGCGCACGACGGTTGTCGGCGACGATTTTGAACACCCGCTCTTTTTTTTCCGCCATACGACGATCCGTCCCGATCGCTGATTTCCAGTGGGACGCGGCCACCACCCTATCGCAACCCGCGCACGCCCCACCCCTGTTTATGTGAGGCGGCCTCTCCGTCACAAGCGTCGCATTATGCTGCCTCCAGATTGTTCGGTCGTTGCGAACAGGATCGTCGGCACCACAATGTAAAAGGCACTATCCAAAGACAGATGCTGATAAAACGTAGCTTCTTTGGTCGCCTTCTAATGTAGGGACTGAATCGTTATTTAGAATAACTAAAAAGAACAAAGAACAGTCATACACTAGAATTGTTACAAGACTTCGTTCCTCAGTTGACCCCCCTCACTTGCGCTTCCTATCAAAGGATCTCTGCATCAGTGCATAGCACTGGATCCTTTTAAATCGTTGTTCTTGCGCACCGCAAAATTGGGGGAGGCTTATGTCGTTCAATAGTGGTCTGCGTTCATGCTTTCGAAATGCTCACCGTGACAACTCGATCCTCTGGCCAGAGAACAGTCAGCCGACACTAAGACAACGCCGTCGGCTCGTGATGCTGACAGCCGCAGGTTCGATGTTCCTCTGCGCGGGGAGCGTGGCGCTGGCCGGGGACTATGCCTCATTGACGCCGCCACCACCCAACGAACAAGCAAGCAACGACCTGGTTCTGAAAAAGCTGCAGGCGATGGAGCAGCGCATCAAATCGCTCGAAGCGCAGCTCAAGCAGAAAAACGCGTCTGCAACCGCTCAGCTTACGCCGACCGCCACAAACGACGGTTCCTCGCAGCCGTCCGATCCGTCGGTGGCACCGGCGACAAAAAAGAAGTCCGCGTCGATCACGCCGCTCGGGTCGAGTTCTACGCCCAACAAACCAATCCTGGGATTGGCGGATTCACCAGTCTCCGGTCTTTCCATCGGAGCCTACGGCGAAGTCAAATACGGCATGATGCAAAACCCGGCCGCGGGCGGCCAATGGCAAAATGGCTTCGATGCCCATCGGATGGTGCTGCTGCCGACTTACCAAATCACCGACAACATCATTTTCAATGCCGAGATCGAATTCGAGCACGCCGGCGCCGGCTTCGACAACGACGACAAGCTTCATGGTACCGCTGAAATCGAGCAATTGTGGATTGACTTCAAGATTGTGGATCAGTTCAACTGGCGCGCACCGGGCATCGATCTGGTTCCCATCGGCTACATCAATCAGCACCATGAGCCGACCCAGTTTTACAGTGTCAATCGGCCGGAGCTCTACAACGGGTTGATCCCCTCGACCTGGAAAGTGCCCTCGACCAGCGTCTACGGGACCATCGTCGACGGCCTGCGATATCAGGTGATGGTGAGCAGCAGCAATGAGGACTTCGGAGATTCCTTCGACGATCGTACCGAAGCGAAAACCGTTCCGCTCCCCGGCACGGGCTACATGGCCGGCATCGACGGCTTAAATGGACTTGGGTTCTCCAATCCGCCGCTGGGTGATTTCCAGCAACTCAACAACACCATGGCCGTTTCCGGAAAGTTGGACGTCACGCCACCGTTCTGGCCGGGACTTGCCGGAAGCGTCAGCGCGTACTATTCGCCGAACACGACCCCGCGCGGAGCCCATGACGACCTCGGTAATTTCCTCGGGAGTTCGAGCCTCGCAATGTGGGACGCGGAGTTCCGCTATCGAGCGCCAAATACCGGCCTGGAACTTCGAGGCGAAGTCGTGGAGGCCATCTTCGGCAATCCAGCTAACTTGCGCGCCAACAACGACAGCGATCCCACCAACAATGTCGGCAAGACCATGTACGGTTACTCCGGCGAGGTGGCCTATCATTTCCCGCTCGGCGTGATCCTCAACAGCGAATGGGAGGCGGTGCCGTTCTATCGCTATACCTACCAAAACCTGCAAACGGCCGGCTTCCTCGGCACCGACATCAATGCTCCGACCGGCGCCGGACAGACCCAATTCCACACCATGGGCCTCGCTGTCTTCCCCTCGCCGAAGCTCGTCTTGAAGGCAACATATCAGAAGGTAGTCAACAATGATCCGGCGGGAGCGCAAGGAGATTCGTTTCTTGGCGCTGTCGGCTTCTTCTTCTGAGATCGGCGGGCTCCTCTGACGAGAAATACAAGTTTGGGAATTTACGCACTCTGTGTCGGCGACCATGCCGCCGACGGTATCGACCTTCACGGCAAGACTCTGTGGGAGCGCAACAATGACGGAATGGATACGATGGACTGCGCCCGCCGCTGTCATGATTTCAGTGACAGCGCCGGCGCACGCCGTCCAATATCTTACGATCGCCGATGCGCAAAAATTGGCATTCCCGTCGGCCACACGCTTTATCGATAGTGGCGACGGACATGCCTGGAAGGCTCATGCCGGGGACAGACTGCTGGGATTGTTTGTCGTCGACCGCGTGATCGGCAAGCACCTCTATATCGACTATGCAGTTGCGCTCGACCCGGCAGGTCGGGTCGCGGGCGTGGAAATCCTGGAATATCGGGAATCCTATGGCGGCGAGGTCAGAAGCCCCAGCTGGCTCGCCCAGTTCATCGGAAAGTCGAACAGCAGCAGTGTCAAAGTCGGTAGCGACATCCGCAATATTTCCGGCGCCACCCTGTCGTCCATGCATGTCGCCGAGGGCGTCAAAAGGATTCTGACGATCTATGGATCCCGCGTCCGCTAGCATCCGCCGCGCTCGCCCGCTGCTCGGCACGTTCGTCGAGATCGGCGTCTCCGGCATGCCTTGTTTCGATCGCGATCTGGCGTTCGCGGCGGCATTTGACGCCGTCGCCAAGGTGCACCGGCTCATGAGCTTTCATGAACACGACAGTGACCTCAGTCGGCTCAACCGCGCAGCCGCGCAACATCCGGTGGACGTCGATCCCTGGACCTTCGAGGTCCTGCAGGCCTCGTATGCTCTGCACCTGCGTTCAGACCGTGCCTTCGACGTCACTGTCGCACCGGAGCTGCAGGACATCGGCCTACTGCCCCGGCCGCAAGTCCGTCAGCCAGCAAGGGCCGAGGTCATACCGATGGCCGACAGCGTCGAACTGCTGCCGGGCGACCGCATCCACTTTCGACATCCCGATGTGAGGATCGATCTCGGCGGAATCGCCAAGGGGTTTGCGGTCGATCGTGCCATCGAGGCACTCAAAACCGTCGGGGCGCCCAGCGGGTTCGTCAACGCGGGAGGCGACTTTGCCGCTTTCGGACCCTGTTCTGAACCTGTTCACATCCGCGATCCGCGGGCCCCACAACGTCTGCTTTGTCGCGTCGAAGTATCAAACGAGGCACTGGCGTCGACCGGCTTAGGCTTCGACCCGCTTCGCTCCGCGACCGCCGCCGGATCGGCCATTATCGATCCGCGAACACGATGTCGCGCGGAGGGAATTGCCGGGGCCACCGTCCGCACCAATTGTTGCATGATCGCGGACGCGTTGACGAAGATCGTGATGATTGACGCCGACGCCACATCTGCGCTGCTCGAGCACTATGCTGCAAGTGCGCTCCTGGTGCGCTCCGACGGCGAGGTTCTCGCCTCGCCGAACTGGAAAGGCACAGCGTCTCTTGCGGCTTAATCCCACCTTTCGCTGGGCGATCTACACCGCGTTCGTCGTGCTGTTCGCGTCGGGGGCCGCTTGGCTGCTGGCGGACCAACTGAAGGACACCGTCAATGGAGATTTTTGGCAGGCAGCTGGCGCAAACCTGCTGATGCTGCACGGCGGGACCGCCATGGTGGCGTTGCTGCTGTTGGGCGCTCTGTTCCCTCTACATATGCAACGCGGCTGGCGAGTTGCCAAAAATCGGACAACGGGCGTCGTCATGATCACGCTCAATGCGTTCCTGATCGCGACGGCCTTCGGTCTTTATTATCTGGGATCAGAGGCGCTTCGGCCGTGGATCAGCAACACGCATATTGCCGTGGGCTTCGCGCTGCCGGTGCTTTTTGTCGTGCACGTCCTGTCCGGCAGAGCCCGTCGCTAGGACGCACATGTGACGCTGCGCGCCGAAGATGGCGATCTCGGCAACAAGTTACACTAATTCTAATGTGGCGACGCTTGATTGACGTCGGAAAAGTTAGTCTTTAGGCGGTCCGCAGTCGCTGACATACGTCAACGTTACTTTTGGCTTCTGGGCTTAACTGCGCGCGGGAGCAAAGACATGAACCTTGCCCTCGCATCAGCGTCCAGGATCGGGGCGCTGGACGATAATCGAGCCCACTGCGTTCGCGGCATTCGTGCCTGCCGCATGGCCGCCGTTCATGATCATCGTTGCGCTCGGGATTCGGCAATGACGGTGAGGCAAACCCAGGAGAAGCGGATGAGGGTTTCATCCATCATTAGGTCCGGACTTCATGCAGCGACCATCCTGGCCATGTTGACAGCGGCCGCAGCGATGGCTGAGGACGTTTTGACCGTGCAGATCACCGTCAAGAATCACATCTTCGAACCGGCGGAGATCCACGCACCGGCCGGCGTGCCGATTGTGTTGAGAGTCAAAAATCTTGATCCCACGCCGATGGAATTCGAAAGCGCCTCGCTGCGGGTGGAAAAAGTCGTCACTGCCAGTTCGGAAGGCGTCATCAACCTGCGGCCGTTACAACCCGGCCAATATAAATTCTTCGACGACTTCCATCAGCAGACGTCTGGCGTCCTGATCGTTCCTTAGCCGAGTGAGGGTGCTGTGCTTGCCGCGTTGATCATCGTCTTCCGCGAGGCTTTCGAAGCCGGCCTGATCATCGGCATCGTGATGGCGGTGACGCGTGGCGTGAGCCAACGCACGCCGTGGATCGCCGGCGGTGTCTTGGGCGGCGTGATCGGCGCCTGCGTGGTGGCGGTTTTTGCCGGAGCGTTGTCACAGGCCTTCTCCGGTTTCGGACAGGAACTGTTCAACGCTTCGATCCTGATCGTCGCGGTGGCGATGTTGACCTGGCACAATGTCTGGATGGCCCGCCATGGCCGCGAACTGGCAGCCGAGATGCGTGCCGCGGGAGAAGCGGTGATTTCCGGGTCAAAGTCGCTTGCCGGCCTTGCGATCGTTGTCGGGATCGCGGTGCTTCGGGAAGGTTTTGAGCTGGTTCTCTTCCTATACGGCGTCGTTGCGGCCGGCGGCAGCTCGACACTCGGGATCGTGACCGGAAGCGCCATCGGCCTGTTGGCGGCGACGACGGTGTGTTTCCTCACCTATTTCGGCCTGCTGAATATTCCGGGTCGCTACCTGTTCAGCGTGACTAGCGTCATGATCGCCTTCCTATCGGCGGGCATGGCCGCCCAGGCCATTGCCTTTCTAGAACAGGCCAACGTCGTGACGGCCCTTGACTCAGTCGTTTGGGACACGTCCTGGATTCTGTCTGAGAGCAGCCTGGTCGGCCGCGCGCTCCATACCCTTATCGGTTACAGCGACCAGCCCACCGCGATGCAGCTTTTGGTCTATCTGCTGACGTTGGCGTGTACGTTTGCACTGTTGCGTTTGTTCGCGCCGGTATCGCAACCTTCGCCGGCCCACTAACGCTGCGACAGCGTTTTGTTAGTTGAGCAGGCCGGCGTGCACCATGGCCTCGCGAACCACTGCCTTCGACTTGTCGGACAGCAGCACCATTGGCAGGCGTACGTTTTCAGCGCATTTGCCCAGCACCGACAGCGCATATTTGGCCGGCGAGGGATTGGTTTCGACAAACAAATTCGTGTGCAACGGCATCAGCTTGTCTTGCAACTTCAACGCGGCTGCATAGTCGCCGCGCTGGCACGCGCCCTGAAACTCCGCACATAGCCGGGGCGCCACGTTGGATGTGACCGAGATGCAGCCATGGCCGCCATGCGCCATGAAGCCCAGCGCGGTTCCATCTTCACCTGACAGCTGATTGAAATCGGGGCCAAGCGCGGCGCGCTGTTGCGAGGCGCGCACCACGTTTGCGGTCGCGTCCTTGACGCCCGCGATGTTCCTCAGTTCGAACAGCCGCTTCATGGTATCGACCGACATGTCGATCACCGAGCGCGCGGGGATATTGTAAATGATGACCGGAATTCCGATGGCGTCATTGACCGCCTTGAAATGCTGGTAGAGGCCCTCTTGGGTCGGCTTGTTGTAATAGGGCGTCACCACCAGCACGGCGTCGGCCCCCGCCTTTTCGGCATGCCGCGCAAGCTCGACGGCTTCGCTGGTCGAGTTTGAGCCAGCTCCCGCGATCACCGGGACGCGGCCCTTGCTCTGGTCGATACACCATTCGACCACATTCAGGTGCTCGTCGTGCGACAGCGTCGGGCTCTCACCCGTCGTCCCGACTGGTACGAAACCATTGGTGCCCTCGGCGATCTGCCATTCAATCAAATCGCGAAAGCTCTTCTCGTCGACCGAGCCGTTCTTGAAAGGTGTGACCAGCGCGGTGATGGATCCGCGAAAGCTCGTCTTGGCAGCCATGAAAAGTCCTCGGGTCGGTGTGGCAGCCCGGATTCGCAATGCCGCCGGGCGCACTTTTATCGCGTCGGAAGTATCGCCGAAAGCCCTGCGACATCAAGGCATCATATTCGGGCACGATGAAGATTACGTCGAAATCTCGTTTGATTTTATGCAAATTAGGGTTTCGTCAATCTTATCAAAGCAATACGGAACCAGGGTCGCAATTCGATTCGGCCTCCCTGTGTGCATGCCGCGTGAGGCGTCTTTTTGCAGAATCAACCCACGCGCAGACAACGCTATGGTATCGACGAACGGATACGCACCGACCGAACGCGAATGATTGCGCGCTGGAGACGCGCCGCATGAGCAAAAGCCGCGACAATGCTGCCCTTTTGCTGTTCGCCCTCGCGGGCCTGGTCGCATTTGCGGCGACCGCGTTCGCGGGACCCGTGACGGTGAAGCAGGTTCCCCTGCCGCGACCGCGTCCAACCGCAATGGCGGCAGCGTCGTCACCCGTCATACCCTCAAGACCGGCGGTTCCGGCCATTCCGCTTGCTGTCTCCGCGGTTTCCACGGTGCCTCCTGCCGACGTTGCCGCCGTCAAACAGGCGATTGACTTGGTGCATGTTGGAAGGCAGGGCGACGCGACCGATATCGAGAAAGCGATCACCGATCCGGTCGCGCGCAAACTGGTCGAGTGGGTGGTGCTGCGAGATGAAGACAATGGCGCCGACTTCGCGCGCTATAACGCCTTTATGCTTGAGAACCCCAGTTGGCCGAGCCTCGGCATGTTCCGCCGACGTGCCGAAGCCTTACTCTGGCAGGAGCGTGCTGAACCAGCCACCGTTCGGGCGTTCTTTGCGACCACCAAGCCGCTGACTGCAAAAGGCCGTCTCGCCATGGCGCGGGCGCTTCTGACCCTAGGCGACCGGCCAGCGGCCCAATTTTACCTTCGCGACGCTTGGCGCTCGGATTCGCTATCGCGTGACCTGGAGACACAGGCGCTCGACCAATTTCGCGATATTTTTACCCGCGCCGACGATCAGGCGCGGGTAACGACGCGCCTCTATGCCAACGACAACGACGCCGCGTTGCGGGCGGCGCAACGGATCGGCGGCGAGGACCTTGTCCTCGCCCAGGCCCGCGCGGCCGTTAATGCGAAGTCCGCCAATGCCAACGCGCTGCTGGACGCCGTGCCAAGCAATGCGCGAGGCGACGCTGGTTTCGTCTTCAGCCGAATCCAATGGCTCCGGCGAAACGACAAGATCGCGGAAGCCGGCCAATTGATGCTGAGCGCCACCCGCGATCCGGCGCAACTCGTTGATGTCGACGAGTGGTGGGTCGAACGGCGGCTGCTGGCGCGCAAGCTGCTCGATATCGGCGATGCCAAGTCAGCCTACCTCGTCGTGCGCGACGCGGCCCAGCCCAGCAAGGAAAATTACCGGGTCGAATACTTGTTCACGACTGGCTGGATCGCGATGCGGTTTCTCGACGATCCGGTGACCGCAGCCGGATATTTTTCCCGCATCCCGCAGGTCACCCAGAACCCGACCGCGCTCGCGCGCGCCGGATATTGGATGGGGCGGGCGCTCGAAGTGCAAAACAAGATGCAGGAGGCCCGTACGTTCTATGAAGGCGCAGCGGGTCATACGACCGCCTATTACGGCCAACTCGCACGCGCCCGTCTCCGGCTCGGCGAATTCACCCTCGCTTCACCGCCAGCGCCGAACGCGGAAAGACGTACGGCGCTGGCGCGTTTGGAAGTCGTCCGCGCCACCGAAATTCTATACGCCGTTAATGCCCGCGATCTCATCGCACCGCTGGTCGCTGATCTCGCGGAGAAAGTCCAGGACGTCGGCGCGCTGGTGATGCTGGCGGAAGTTGCCGAAAAGTTCGAGGATGCGCGCGCCATGAACCTGATCGGCAAGGCTGCTCTGGCGCGCGGATTTGCCTTCGATCACTTTGCGTTCCCCACCGTCGGTATTCCGCCCTATCGCGCCATCGGCCCCGCGGTCGAACCGGCAGTGGTGTTCTCGATTGTCAAACAAGAAAGTGCATTTAACCCGCTCGATGTCTCGAACGCGAAAGCGTTGGGCCTGATGCAGGTTACGCCCGATGCCGGCCGCTACGTCGCGAAGAAATTCAATGTTGTTTTCGATCAGAAGCGACTGCTTCACGACGTCGTCTACAACTTGCAGATGGGATCTGCGGAACTGGGCGGCGTCATCGAGGATTATCGTGGGTCCTATATCCTGGCCTTCGCAGCCTACAATGCGGGAAGTGGAAGGGTGCGCGAATGGCTTGAGCGCTACGGAGACCCGCGTGACCCGCGCGTCGATCCGATCGACTGGGTCGAGCGCATTCCGTTCTCGGAAACGCGCAACTATGTTCAGCGGGTTCTCGAGAACCTGCAGGTTTATCGTCTGCGCTTTAGTGGAGGATCTCGACTGATGATCGAGGCGGATCTGCATCGCGGCGCGGTGACCGATTGACTCTGCTTGTTCAGCCCGAGGCCCAGCAAGACGCTATGGACGCCATTGTCGGAAACATCGCGGCATCAGGGATGAGCAAGTTCGTCAGTGCCCCTGACGGACTGACACTGCATGTACGGGAATATGGCCCACGCGGCTCTGCGCTGCTGCCGGTGGTTTGTCTGCCGGGTCTATCGCGCACTGCGGGCGACTTCGACGTGTTGGCCTCCGCTTTGTCATCCCTGCCCAAGGGACCTCGCCGGGTGCTGGCGCTCGACTATCGCGGCCGCGGCCTATCCGACTACGATCGCAATGCCGCCAACTACACGGTGTCGGTCGAGCTCGCGGATCTCCTGGCCGTGCTGATAGCACGCGAAGCCGCGCCTGCCGTGTTCGTCGGCACTTCGCGCGGCGGCATCCTTGCGATGCTGCTCGCTGCCGCCCGGCCGACCGCCATCGCCGGCGTCATCCTCAACGACATCGGTCCGGTGATCGAGACCAAGGGGCTGATGCGGATCAAAAGCTACGTTGGAAAAATGCCGCGGCCACGGACGTTCGAGGAAGGTGCGGAAATTCTCCGCCGGCTGTTCGACGCACAGTTCCCGAAACTTACGCAGGCAACCTGGCTCATGGTCGCCCGACGCACGTGGCGCGAGGGCAAGGAGGGCTTGGTCCCCACCTACGACGTCAAACTCACCAAGGCGCTCGAAGCGGTGGATCCCGAGCGGCCCCTGCCGACGCTCTGGGCCCAGTTCGACGGTCTTGCGCGCGTTCCAGTCATGGTGATCCGGGGAGCCAATTCCGACATTCTCTCATCCGACACTGTAACTGCGATGCGAGCGCGCCGACGCAGCATGGACGTTCTCGAAGTACCGGATCAGGGACATACGCCGTTGTTGATCGAACCGGAGGTGATCGATCGCATCTCCCGTTTCATCGGCCGCTGCGAGCCGCCAGAAAAATAGCGGGACCACGCGTCCGGCGCCCAGTAGACCACCCATCTTTTTACCGCCCCGGCTTGGCGTCGACCAGAATTCAGCTAAAACATCGCCATGACCGATCCAGCGACCAGTCTCGTCGACAAAGGACTTGCCCTCCATCGCTCCGGCGCCGTGGCCGAGGCTGAGCGGCTCTATGCGCAAGCGCTCGCGCAGGACCCGGGCAATGCCGACGCGCTTTGCTACCTCGCCATGATCTGTTGCCAGCAGGGGCAGTTTCCCAAGGGCATCGACCTGTTGCAGCAGGCGATCAAGGTCGCACCCCAACGTGGCTTCGCTTACAATCTGCTCGGTCGCGCCCAGCATCAGATCGGCCAGCTCGATGCGGCCCTCGCAAGCTTCGATGCTGCCATCGGCTGCCAACCCGACCTCGCCGAGGCCCATGGCAGTCGTGGATTGGTGCTGAGTGATCTCGGCCGCCCGGTCGAAGCGGTGGAGAGCTACGATCGGGCGCTCGCGCTCAATCCCTCGTCGTTCGAGGAATGGTGCAATCGCGGCACGACCTTGCATCTGCTCGAGCGCGAAGAGGAAGCGTTGGCGAGCTTTGATAAGGCCATCGCCCTCAATTCCGGCATTGCCGAGATCCACATCAACCGCGGCAATTTGCTGTCCTTGCTCGACCGGCTGGATGACGCCTTAGCGGCCTATGATCGCGCCCTCTTGCTCAATCCCACGATCGCTCAGGCCTATGCCCACAAGGGCCTGGCGCTGAAGAATCTCGGCCGCCACGAGGAAGCGCGGTCGCTGATCGAGAAGGCGGCGGCGATGAAGCCGGACGATCCGACCATCGCCTTCGCGCTCGCGCAGATTCTGCTGCTGCAAGGCGAATGGCGTCAGGCCTGGCCGCACTACGAGCGGCGCGCCCAGATGGCGAACCCGCCATATCATCCCCTGCTCTCCGCGCGCTGGAACGGGGAAAGACCTGACGACCACCGGCTCGTCATCGTGACCGAACAGGGCCTGGGCGACGCCATTCAGTTCGGTCGCTACGCCAGTCTGCTGGCGGCCCGCGGGCATGCGGTGACAGTGTTGACCCGCCCTGTCCTCGCACCATTGCTGTCGAGCTTGGCCGGGGTGGAGCGGGTGGTGACGTCGACCGAAGAGCTCGCCCGCGACCCGCGGCCGTTCCGCTGGCTGCCGCTGATGAGCGTTCTGCGCGCCTTGCACCTCACGCCGAACGCAATTCCAGAACAGGCACCCTACCTGTCGGTCGATCCCGCCCGTGTCGCGGCCTGGGCCGAGCGCCTCGGACAGGGATTCAAGGTCGGCATCTCCTGGCAACCGGCGCGGCGCGACCGTTCGGCGCCGTTGAGCGCGTTCGCGCCGCTGGCCAATATTGACGGCATCCGGCTCATCTCGCTGCAGAAGCAACCGGGAACCGCGCAGATCGACCATGTGCCGTTTGCCGACCGGATCGAGCGTCCGTCTGACGAAGCCGACATCGGTGCGCAGGCGCTGCTCGACACCGCGGCGATGATGCAGAATCTCGATCTCATCGTCAGCGTCGATACCATGACGACGCATCTCGCCGGTGCGCTCGGTCGTCCGGTGTATGTTGCGCTGCGCGACGTCGCTGACTGGCGCTGGCTGGGCAATCGCGACGACAGTCCATTCTATCCGACCGCGCGGCTGTTTCGGCAACCGGCCGCCGGCGATTGGGACGGCGCATTCGCGCAGATCGCCGCAGCGGTGCGTGCGCGCAAGAATGACTGAGTCTGTGCCGGGGCGTTGAGCGGTCGCGCGCCCTTTTTTTAACCCGGCCGGTGCGGCGATGGCCCCCGCCTGCCGCTGCTGGTGATCTCGCCCTATGCGCGGCGCAATTTTATCGACCACACCTTGACCGACCAGACCTCGATCGCGCGCTTCATCGAAGATAACTGGAGTCTACCCCCGCTCGGCGGATCGGCCTTAGTATGCCGGTTCGATCGAGGGCATGTTCGATTTTGTGTCTCCCCCACGCCGCGAGCGCGTCATTCTCGATCCGCGAACGGGTATCGTTGCCCACTGATCTGCCCACCCTGAACTCGGGCTATCGACCGAGGGTTGATTGTCGTTCCGCGGTCTCGCTGTTACCCTCCTGCAAAACAACGCCGAGGAAACAGTGCCCCAAGCCCAGCCGCCGTTTCGCGCCGAGCACATCGGCAGTCTGCTGCGTCCGAAAAGCCTGCTCGACCTGCGGGCCAAACGCAGCGATGGCAACGTCGCCGCTGACGTTTTGGCGACCTCAGAAAACGACGCGATCGCGACCGCCATCGACCTGCAGGAACGGGTCGGCCTGAAACTGGCGACCGACGGAGAGTTTCGGCGCCGTTCCTATCACAGCTTCTTCTATTCCCAGCTCGGTGACCTCAGCATCGACACCGTAGCCGGGGAAGACGCCAAGGGCGGCAACGCGGGTCATCGCGGCGCGCAGCCGGTCGCGTTGATCAACAGCCGGGTGCACTGGACCAAGCCGATCAATGTCGGCGATTTCACATTCCTCAAAACCCACACATCATTGCTGCCTAAGATCACGATTCCGGGCCCCTGCGCACTGCATTTCCGCGGCGGCGACGCCGCCGTCCTCGCCAGCGCCTACCGCGACCTCGATCAGTTCTGGGACGACATCGTCGAAGCCTTTGGGCGCGAGCTCACGGCGCTCGCCGATGCCGGCTGCCGCTATATCCAGGTTGACGAAACCGCGTTCGCCAAGTTCGGCGACCCGGAGGTGCAGGCGGCACTGAAGGCGCGCGGCGATGATTGGAGCTGCTTGATCGACAAATATATCGCCGTCACCAATCGCGTGCTGAAGAACGCGCCGGCCACCCTGCACATCGGCATGCATCTCTGCCGCGGCAATCGCGGCGGCCAATGGCATTCCGAGGGCAGCTACGACGTCGTCGCGGACCGCCTGTTCAATGCGCTCAACATTCCATTTTATTTCCTGGAATACGATTCTCCGCGGGCGGGCACATTTACGCCGCTGCGGCTGGTGCCGTCTCACAAATCCGTGGTGTTGGGCCTGGTCTCGACCAAGTCGGCAGCGCTCGAGGACAAGGACACGTTGAAGAAGCGGCTCGACGAGGCCGCGCGCTTCGTCGACCTCGACCGCCTGGCGGTCAGTCCGCAATGCGGCTTCGCCAGCGTGGAGACCGGCAATCCGATTTCGGCCGAGGTCGAGGAGCAGAAGCTCCGTCTGGTGGTGGACTTGGCACGCGATGTGTGGGGGACCGCCTAGTCCGGAGGAGGGTCAATCAATCATGCGGTGGGCATCTGCGATCCTTGGGCTGACGGTTGCGCTCGCCCTGTCATCGGCCGGGATGACCGAGGATGCGTACCCTGTCCGCACGGTGCGGCTGATCGCACCCGCCGGCCCCGGCGGCAATCCGGACGTGCTGGCGCGCTTGCTGGCACAGAAATTCGGGGATGCGTTGGGTCAGCCATTCGTAGTCGAGAACGTGCCGGGCGTTGGTGGCGTCGTCGCCGCTAACTTCGTCGCCAAGGCGCCGCCAGACGGCTATGTCGTCATGGTGGGTGATTCCGGCGCGCTCGCCATCAATGCCGCGCTCAATCCCAATCTGTCGTATAATCCGATCAGCGACTTCACGCCGATCACCGCGCTGGCAACGGTTCCGACCGTGCTGCTGGTCAACCCCTCTGTGCCGGCGAACTCGCTTGCCGAGTTCGTCGCGCTCGCCAAATCCAAACCAGGCCAAATCAACTATGGCTCGGCCGGCCCGGGCTCGATCCACCACCTGACCATGGCGATCTTTGCCGATCGTGCCGGCATCAGCCTGCAACACGTGCCTTATCGCGGCGGTTCGGCGATGGTGAGCGGGTTGCTCACCGGCGAGATCCAGGCCGGGTGGTCCGGCATTCCCAACGTCAAGCCGCTGATCGAAAGCGGACAGCTGCGGGCCTTGTGCGTCAGCATTCTGGAGCGATCGCGGTCGCTGCCAGCGGTGCCGACCTGCGCCGAACTCGGGTTTGCCGGATTTGACCTTGCCACCATGATCGGGTTGCAAGCGCCGGCCGGCACCCCCCCGACCGTCGTTACCCGTCTGCAATCGGAAGCCGCCAAGGCCATGCGCGATCCCGGCATGATCGAGCGCATTACACAGCTCGGCATGGTGATGCAGGAAAACGGCACCGCCGCCTATGTGCAGTTCATGAAAGACGACATGGCGCGCTATGCGACCGCGGTCAAGAAACTGAACCTGCAAATTCAATAAGGGCGACGCCGGCTTCGGCGCGATCAGCCGGTCTCGTGCAGCGTCTTGCCGGCGACCTTGACCGGTGCCGCGCCGATCAGCGTGAAGGCAATGATGCAAGGCTCGGTGCCGCGATTGATCCAGTCGTGGATTGTTCCACGCTGCACCAACACGTCGCCGGCCTTGAGATGGACGACGATCCCGTCGAGGTCCATGTCGATCTCGCCCGCCATCACGACGGCGTAGTCAATGGAATCCGTGCGGTGGTTGCGCGGCGCGACCCCCGGATCGTACTTCACGATACGAAAAACACTCCCGTTGGAAATGCTGGTTCCGAGCTGGCGCTGGCTGCCGTCGAATTCATCCGTGTTGTCGATCGGATGACCATCGGTCGACCACACCACGATGCCGGTTTGCCCGGGCCGGGACGATTTGGCGTTCTTGGCGAACTCGTCGATGCTGACGACCGCGCGGCCATTCTTGTCGTGGCCGGTGACCACGCGTCTCAAATTCCAGGTCATTGGGGTTTCTCCATTGCTGCCCGACAGGCGGGCCGTGGGACATCGCTCGTTATGGCGTACGCGTTTCAACGGCACGCAGAGCGCGCCAGATCTTCTCAGGCGTGGCCGGCAGCGTAATCCGTGTCGAGGCGCCGACCTGCGCCAAGGCATCGGCCACCGCGTTCATCACCGCAGGCAACGATCCTGTCACCCCGCACTCTCCGGCGCCCTTGACGCCGAGCGGATTCTTCGGCGACGGCACGGGATGAAAGTCGGTCGCGATCGGCGGCAGGTCGATGGCCCGCGGCATTGCGTAGTCCATGAAAGAGCCGGTCAGCAATTGGCCTTCGTCATCGTAGCGGCAATGCTCCATCAGAACCTGCCCGGTGCCTTGTGCGATGCCACCGTGCACCTGGCCGTGCACGATCATCGAGTTGATCACGATGCCGACATCGTCGACGGCAACATAGCGCTCGATTTCCACCTTGCCGGTGTCTGGATCGATCTCAAGCTCGCAGATATGGCAGCCATTGGGGAAATGCATGTCGGGCGCGCGATATTTGCCGGTGGCATCAAGACGCTCTGGTAAGCTTTCCGGGCGATCCGTCATTGCCGGCAGACGGCGGGCGAGATCGAGGAGGCCGATGGTGCGGTCGGTGCCGACCACTCTGAACGTGCCGTCTGCGAATTCCACGTCGGCATCGGCGACCTCGAGCAGATGCGCGGCGGCGCGGGTTCCTTTGTCGATGATCTCGTCGCAGGCACCGGACAGGGCCGAGCCTACCATGATCATTGAACGCGATCCGACTGTGGCGAACCCCTCCGGAACGTCGGCACTGTCGCCTTCGGCGATCGTCACGCAATCATAGGGAACGCCGAGCCGCTCGCAGATCACCTGCGGGAACGAGGTCTCATGCCCCTGCCCTTGCGACTGCGAGGCCAGTACGAGGAGGATGCGGCCATCCCCGGTAAAACGGATGTCGGCCTCCTCATAGGGAAAGGATCCCACGCATTCGAGAAAGGTCGCGATCCCGCGGCCGCGCAACAAGCCTCTGGCACGACTGGCTTTGGCGCGCCGCGGATAACCGTCCCAGTCGGCAGCAGCCAGCGCTTGATCCATCAAGGCTTCGAACTCGCCGCTGTCGTAGAGCCGATCGGACGGTGTCCGGTAGGGGATCGCATCCGGGGAGATGAAATTGCGACGGCGCAGCGCAATGCGATCGATACCGATCTGGCGCGCGGCCTCGTCGACCAGCCGCTCCACGATCAAGGACGCCTGTTCGCGCCCTGCGCCACGGTAGGGTCCGATCGGAGCCGTGTTGGTGAGCACGCCGTGCATGGTCACGTGGGTCAGCGGCGTGCGGTAGACCGCCGGCAGACCATAGGGCGTATTGCGAATGGAGCCATGGGGACCATGGCAGGCGAAATAGGCCCCCATGGCGGCCCAAATGGTCGCGCGGATCGCAAGAAACGTCCCGTCTTCCGCGAGCGCCAACGCGCATTCGATGACGGCGTCGCGGGCATGGTTGTCGGAGAGAATATTCTCCGAGCGCGCTGCCAGCCATTTCACCGACCGCCCGAGGACGCGTGCCGCGTGGAGCACCGCGACGTCTTCCGGATAGGGCTGTTCCTTGACGCCGAAGCCGCCACCGACGTCGTAGGTCAGCACCCGCAGCTTGTCGCGCGGGATATGCAGCGCATGATCGCACAGCACGTGCAGCAAATAACGCACCCCCTGGCTCGGCGTGATGAATTCGAAGCTCTCGGTCGCCGCATCGTAGGACCCGATGCACGCACGCGGCTCGATCGGGTTGGCCACGACACGGTTGTTGATCAGTCGCAAGCTGACCACGTGGGCGGCGTCCTGGAACGCCTGGTCGATCGGGGCTCGGTCGCCACTCTGCCAACTGGGCGAAATGTTCCCCGGCGCGTCCGGCCAGAGCTGCGGAGCGCCCGCCGCGATGGCGCGAGAAATATCGGTGACGGCGGGCAAGGGTGCGATGTCGACGACGATGGCCTCGGCGGCATCTTTCGCCTGAGCGACGGTCTCCGCCACCACCAGGGCCACGGGCTCACCGACGTAGCGCACCCGATCCTGTGCCAGTCCCGGGCGCGGCGTGTCGACCGGTTCGACCTTAAAGCCCTGCAGCGGCAGATACGGAATGCCACCCAGGCCCGCTGCGCGGAGGTCTTCCCCGGTAAAGACACCGAGCACGCCCGGCATGCGTGTCGCCGGCCCGACGTCGATGGCGCGGATGATGCCGTGGGCCTGATCGGCACGCAGAAAATGGGCGTGCGCCTGGCCCGGCTTATTGACATCGTCGGAGAAGCGGCCACGACCGGTAACGAACCGTGCATCTTCCCGCCGGCGCACCGGCTGCGATATCCCAAATTTCTCGGTCATGTCTTCGTTCGTGCGCTCAGTCCGCGAGGGCCGCCCGCAGGCGTTAGTTCCGAGACTGAATCGCCGGCTCGTGGCGCTTGAGGAAGTCGACGAACATGTCGGCCAACACGCCTTCCTTGTCCTTCCATTCCTTGCGGTCCCATTCGTCCAGCAAGTTCCCCTCGTCGCGCTTGTCGACCACGGAATCGTGGAACTCGCTGTTGGGAATGAGCTTGCTCAGATTGCGCGCGGCCTTGGGCGCATGGATCCGATCGTTGCCCGCGATGAGACAGGTCGGGGCCTTGATCGAGGCCAATTGCGCTTCGGTTGCTCCGATCACCGGCAGCGACGCCGAGCGAAGAAAGTCGTCCCGCCACAAGGTCATCACGCGGATAAATTCCGCGGGGTCCATCGCCATCAATCGTGCGCGATTGGAGGGGCGCGCTCGGATGCATTCCGCAAAGTGCTCGGACGCACACACCGCCGCCATCCCCCCGGCCTGCGCCGCCTTGATGAACGCGCCGTAATAGGCTTCGGCCAGCGATTCAGCGGCGAACGCGCCACCGGTCACGCGCCAGAGCAACAAGCCGCGCGTGGCATCCGGATGCCGCAGCGCGAACAAGATTGCCAAGCGCGCCCCGGCGGATGATCCGCCGACGTACATGGAGGTTGCTCCCAAGTGCTGGCCGAGCGCGTGAAGGTCGTCGGCCCAGATCTCGTTTTCGGAACCCAGCGCTTCGATCCCGACTTCCGAGGCGCCGCAATTGCGCCGGTCATGCAGCAGGACCCGACATCCGGATCCGGCCATCCGCTCGCCGAGCGATATGAATTCGCTGAAATTCCGGCGGCTGCCAGGCGTGAGCGCAACCCAGGGGCCGCTATCGCCGATGATATCGTAGTTCAGGATGAGGCCGCGTATCGTCGCCTGAGGCATTTTCAACCCGTTCGATCCATTAATTGCTTGACCGTTGAGACCGTTAGTACGGCTACTTCCGCCTTGAACGCAAGCAACTGGCGATGGCGGCGATCCCCGCCAATCGACCCTCGTGCCGGCGGCCCCTGCGATCGCGCGCGGGTCTGGGGGTTTTGTTTCTCCCTGCCGCAATTGTTGCGACGGCTTCACCGCAACCTTGCCTCACAGGGCTCCTGACGTGACGATGCGTCGCGTGCATCGCGTGCGCCCGGTGCGGCGGACAACCTTATGATGGGCCGGTACGGCACAAGAACCGTATGAACCCAGGAGGGAACGATGCTCTTCAGAGCTTTCCAGATCGTGTTCGTGACAGCAATGGCCGCACTTCTCGTCCTGAGCGCCGTCGCCGCCATCAAGAACGGAGACAAGAAGAAATCAGCGGCATCGGTTACGACCATTGTTCAACCAGACTGAAGCGTGACGCCGAGGGGCGCAGGCCCGTCGGAAGAGAATTTTGCAGTTGATGTTTTGAATCCGAACTGTGAACCAAGGCCTCGGCATTGCCAATCGGGGCCTTTTTTCTCACGGCGACAGCGACGAGCCGGACACCCAGTCCGCCTTTGACGCTATCCTAGCCGGCGCAGACAAACCCTGGAGCCGAGACTGTGACGACCGAACTTCCAATGCCGTACGGCTTTCAGCACGGCATTTCCCGACCGATCGGCGACGTGCGCGTCAACGTTGTCCCCGGACCCGAAATCGAACTCGTCGCATCGATCCTGCCGGATCCGAACGAACAGAATCCCCTAAATCTTCCCGCCACCACCGTCGCGATGCATATGGATCGAGCCGTTGCCCGGATTCTCTACTTGCGACTTCGCGATACGTTTCGTTCGATGGATTGGCCGCTGCCACCCTAAGACCAAAGCCCAGCCGGAGCCTTCGACCGGCATCCCGTGCGGTCGGCACTTATTTACCTCAGGCTGTCGACGGCCGACATGGTCGATAACGCGGAGCGCTTGCGGCACTCAAGGCGCCGGCATTCGCGTCGTTGGAGAAGTCAGATCGGTAGCGTTCGAACAGCGGATGCGGTTAGCTTCGAATCGTGTCGACAAAAACTGGCAACAGCTCACGGCTCAGTTGCTCGACGCGACAGACGGAGGCTAACGCACGATGTCCACGCAAATCTCAGACCGAGAATTGACTGACGCGATCCAGAACAAGCTCGACGCGAAGGGCGGCACGTTTTCTTTCGCGATCAAGGCAATGATCCAGCAATATCTGCCGGCAGGGACGGCGCCCAGCGATCCGACAAAGATCCCACAGACCAAACGGGCGGCGTTTCTGGCGCGACTTGACGACTTATGACCAGCCAATCCCGCGAGCAACCGTCTGCGTCAAATTAAGGCCACGTCGATTGCGATTGGTGGCGCGGCTTACGCGGGCGGCTCGTGTCCTTGTCCGCCGCCAGCCCGAGAGCGGCGCTGCTTACGGATGATCTCCGTGCCCGGCAGATCACCCCGCCGGGATTCACTCACATCGTTCTTTGCTCGTGACCGCATTCCTTGCAGCTGTAAACCACCCGGCCGGCGCCCGGCGGAATGGTGACGCGGTTCGGCGCACCACACTTGCCGCATATTTCCTGACGCTTGGCGTCAACCTTGGTCACCGAGACCGACTTACGCTCCAGCGCCTCCTTCACGAGACGGTCGAGCTCTTCACGGCTTTCCTGCTTTGACTTGCCCATCGTTGTTCCATTGCTGCCAGAAGGGCCCCGGCCCCTGGGTTGGTTGCAACCATTCGTCCCCGTGATAGACGGCGCGACCGCGATGGCGCAAGGCTCTTGCTAGAACGAAAAGAAGGCACCTGCGTGAACGGGAAACCGCCCGGTTGCCTCCGCTCGGCATCAATCCACGCGAGGCCGTGCCGATGATCGAGAATCCGGGCGACAGAGGTTCCGCCATGGGGGTCGTCGCGGTCAATCGACGCGTGGCAGGCCCGACCAGCCGAGACCTAACGCCTTCGGCGCACACGCGAGCCCGGCAGATCGCCGGAAATCCCAGTACAACGAATGGCTTATGAGTAAGAAGTGGGTATTTATCTGATGCCGAGGGCGTGGCGGAGACGGAGGGATTCGAACCCTCGATACGCCTTTGGAGCGTATAACGGTTTAGCAAACCGCCGCCTTCAGCCACTCGGCCACGTCTCCGTCGCCGCAATTCCTATCGATCACGGAGATTCCGGTCAATCACGCACTGCGGTGGTCGCCTGACGCTCTTTTGGCATGCGCCCTGGCGTCGAGCGAAGCGACAAAGGCTCAGTGCTTCAACCAGGCGCGGGCCGCGCGCTGGGCGGCGGAGATCTCTTCCTCCGACATCTGCTCGGCGATCTCGCGACGCAGCCGCGTTGCCTCCGCGTTGCCGCGCATGGCAGCCAGATTGAACCACTTGTGGGCCGCGACATAATCGGCGGGAACTGAACTCCCGGTCGAATACATCATGCCGAGTTGGAAAAATGCATCTTCGGAAGCGTTCGCTTCGCCCGGTGCGCCGTCTTCGGAATTACCGATCTCGATACGTGCCATGATGGCCTCCCCTGGCCCCTGCTGGCGTGCCGGCTCTTAAGTGTCCGGACCCCGCGCCGTTCGTCGACCATTCCCCAGTCGACGCGGCGATCATCGAGTGAAAATTTGAATGGTGGTTTAAGCGTCGGGCTTAACGCGGCGTTGATGATGGCAAAGACCACCATGCCGTGCACGCAATCTTAACCACCAAAACGCCCAGGCGACGGCTGTTTTTGCGCATTGCTGACGGTCCGCTAACCCTCGCTCTTGGGGCGACGATAACCATGCATACGTATCGATGATCGAGGGGCGGCTACACGTGAGTCCAGCGACGGCACTTATTGAAGCGGAAGCGTTCATTGCGGCCCGGATTGTTCGCGATCGAGATCGGGCTTTTCAACATCCGCGGTTCGCGGCCTGACGCGAAACGTCGTGACGTGATAACGATCGCAATCGCTGAACCTATCAACGGCCCTCGCGCCTTCGAAGAGCTCCGGCATGCGAATCGCAGCCCTGTCGACGTTGCTGATGATGCTTGCGGTTGCCGCCGCAAGCGCTGCGGATCCGACCGGCACCTGGCTCACCAAAGCCGAAGACGCATTGATCAAGATATCCGTGTGCGGGCCGGCGCTGTGCGGCTCGATCGTATGGCTGAAAGATTCTCTGGATCCCGTAACCGGGAAACCGGCAACCGACAAAAAAAATTCGGACGCGACCAAGAGAAGCCGGCCGCTGCTGGGATTGGAAGTCCTCTCCGCTTTGAAGCCGTCGGGCACGCCCAACCGTTGGGACGGCCGGATCTACAGCGTCGATGACGGCTGGACCGTCAACGGCAGGCTCACATTGACGGACAGTAAGACCCTGCGGGTCGAGGGATGTCTGTTCGGCTTATGCCGCGGCGAGGACTGGACGCGCCGGGAGTAGAGCGCTATCGGGTCGTGGAGACCGGCGCTGCATGCGACCGGGGCTGCCTCAAATAATCCCCAGCACCCGTTACCATCGTATAGACGAAGCCTAGCCAAAACTCCTAAGGTTGCATTTATGGCAAGCGCCATATTTACGTGCTCCAGCTGTAGATAATTGTGATCGTGCCCAAGGGAGATTGTGATCATGAAGCGTTTGGTCGTGTCCGCGTTTGCTACCGCGTTCTTCGCCTTGGCCTCCCTTCAGCCTGGGGCTGCGCAAGACAAACCCGCCAAACCAATTACCCCGCAGCAGCAAAAAATGAAGGACTGCGCGGTCAAGTGGAAAGAAGAGAAAGCGAAAACCAATGTGAAGGGACGCGAAGCCTATCGCACCTTCATGGGTAGCTGCATGAAAGGCTAGACGCCGACGGTAATCGACATCCCGACATTATAGTGTGAGCATGAGCGACGGCGGGTCTGGACCTCGATGCCACCTGCGAGTGGTGACGTTTTGTCGGTTAAGAGTCGGATCTCCAGGGACTTAGCCAAATGGGGATCCGGCTTTTCAACCAACGGGCCCGCGCTGACGTGGCTTCTGCCAAAGACAATCAGATGGCGTGACCGAGAAAAACAACAGGTAAAATAAAACCGTCAACGCATGACCGGGCAAAGCCAATCGCCACTCCTCGGTCATCACCTAGTCATCCATACATTCTCCGGTACGGCATGCGCCGCGCCTTACATTCAAGCTCCCAAAAAGTTTGAGGGCGTCGGCGAGATTTCTGAGGGTCGAACCCATCCGGCGGGAACCGCCGCATGACCAAGATGCGGTTTTTACTCCGCATCCCAACTTCTAGATGACCTGTGCTCTTGCGAGACAACATCCAGAAGCTTCGAACCTCAGTCTCGCCGACGCCCTCCGTCTTCGACTTGAACCGACATCATCTCCAGCGATCGCAAGCGATCCACATTTCAACGCTGCCGGCTCAATTTGAAGTCGTCGACAATCTTCGGAGCCGAAAGCTCCGAAGCGGCGTCGTTACTTCTTCTTCTTGCGCTTCGTGGTCTTACGCGCCGTCTTCTTTGCCGCTGACTTGGTCTTTGACTTAGCTTTCTTCGCCATGCTGCCCTCCTAGCATTGAGTGAGTGGCGATATCGGACAATGCGGTCGCGAATCGACTGCACTGCATTTTGATTACTACAGCACAACGAAAAAAACCGCGACTCCACCTGGACCCGCGCGCGGCCCGATTGGCGCTCGACGGCGCCCGCAACGCGCTTGCGCGCGCCGTCGCGCCGACCCGCACGCGAGACGCTTCGCGTCGGAAAAAAATCAGCGCAGAAAAAATTGCAAGCGCGAAAACACCGATGAAATATATCTTTTTTCGCTGTTCGAAGTTTTTGACGGCGACGACGACGCAGGACGCGCGAACGACGTTGCGACGTCGCGACACGTCCGTTTGGTACCGCTGTTGACTCAAAACAACACCTCAAAAAAAATTTTCAATCGGGCTTCGAAAGGCACCTCGGCGCACGATTCCACCTCAAAATTGGGACCGCACCCTCCGCTGATTCGTCGCCGCCGTCTTCCGCATGCGTTCGTCGCGGTCCGTGAAACGTCCGCATGACACCGATCCAGGCCGTCGGTGATGCCGCAAAACGAGGTGCTTGCGCGATCGATCCCGTTAAAAATCGCCGCTGAGGTCGGTCACGCGGTCTTTGGACGACGTCATTTCGCCGAAAAAGTTAACGCCACACGACGCGAACGCGCTCTCGCACGCGTTCACGAGCATGCACGGACGCGATGAGGCGCGATTTCTACGTAGCCAAGCCGCCATCGACCCATTTCAGTCGACTTGATCGAGCGTCGGCACTCCCGAACAAGGGCGCGAGGAGATCGGATGGCGAACTTTTCAGGTCAGAGACCGAGTTTTTTCTGGAGCAACGCGTTAACCGCCTGCGGATTTGCCTTTCCGCCGGACGATTTCATCACCTGACCAACAAACCAGCCGATCATCGTCGGCTTGGCCTTCACTTGCGCGACCTTGTCCGGGTTCTTGGCGATGATGTCGTCGACGATGGTCTCGATCGCGCCGACATCGGTCACCTGCTTCAGTCCGCGGCGCTCGACGATCGCGCGCGGATCTCCGCCTTCGTTCCAGAGGATGTCGAACACATCCTTGGCAATCTTACCCGAAATCGTGTCCTCCGCGATCAGATCGAGCAGCGTTCCGAGCTGCGGTGCGGACACGGGGGAAGCCGAAATATCCTTGCCCTGCTTGTTCAGCCGACCAAACAATTCGTTGATCACCCAATTGGCGGCGGCCTTGGCATCGCGGCCGTTCGCGACTTGTTCGAAATAGTCGGCGGTTGCGCGTTCGGTGACCAAAACATCCGCATCGTAACCCGACAGCCCGAAGTCGCGCATGAAGCGTGTTTTCTTTTGGTCGGGCAATTCCGGGAGCCCGCGCGCAAGCGCATCGACCTCGTCCTGCTTCAACACCAGCGGCAGCAGGTCGGGATCGGGGAAATAGCGGTAATCATGCGCCTCTTCCTTGCTGCGCATGGGACGCGTCTCGCCTTTGTCCGGATCGAACAGCCGCGTCTCCTGTTCGATCGTGCCGCCGTCCTCCAAAAGGTCGATCTGGCGGCGGGCCTCGGATTCAATCGCCTGGCCGATGAACCGTATTGAATTGACGTTCTTGATCTCACAGCGGGTGCCGAGCGGCTCTCCGGGCCTGCGGACAGACACATTGACGTCGGCACGCAGGCTGCCCTTCTCCATGTCGCCGTCGCACGTGCCGAGGTAGCGCAAAATTGCGCGCAGCTTCGTCACATAGGCCTTGGCTTCGTCGGCGGAGCGCAAGTCCGGCCTGGAGACGATCTCCATCAACCCGACGCCCGACCGGTTGAGGTCGACGAATGACATGGTCGGATGCTGGTCGTGCAGGGACTTGCCGGCGTCCTGTTCGAGATGGAGGCGCTCGATCCCAACCGTGACGGTCTCACCGTCAGGCATGTCGACGACGACCTCGCCCTCCCCCACAATCGGCGATTTATATTGGCTGATCTGGTAACCTTGCGGCAGATCCGGATAGAAATAGTTCTTCCGGTCGAACACCGACGTGAGATTGATCCGCGCCTTCAGCCCGAGCCCGGAGCGAACGGCCTGGCGAACACATTCCGCGTTGATCACCGGGAGCATGCCCGGCATCGCTGCATCGACCAGCGAGACATGCGAATTGGGTTCGCCGCCGAAGGCGGTCGAGGCACCGGAAAACAGCTTTGCCTCCGACGTCACCTGGGCATGAACCTCCAGGCCGATAATGACGTCCCACTCACCCGTTGCGCCTTTGAGACGTTTGGAGATTTTCGCTGGAGCGTTCATGGCCGTCCTGCTGCGTTGCTGTCCGGTCCGGCATCGCTTGCCGGACCCCGTTCCGTCAAGAGCCCAGGCTTCGGAGATAGGGTTGCGACACCTCCAGAGCGACCCGAAAAGCTGGCGAGAAACGTGCGGTAGGTCATGTTGGCGCGCAGAGCGTCCTTGCCCGCGTCAATCAGGGCATCGACTGTTTCCGCCGGCAGCTTGAACCGGGTCGGCACCGCGTTCAATTCCGCGGCGCGCTCGGCGCCAAGTTGGTCGAAGCCGACCCGCCCAATGAAGAACCTGACATCGCGGCAGTTCCAACCGGGTCGCACGCCAAGCCGCTGCTGCTCTGCGCTCGACAATCCGCATCGCCAGCGCGACAGCGCCGCCTGCCATTCCGACATCGTGCTTTGGAACGCCGTGAAGCTCGCCCGCACGCTGGCGTCGATGGCGGTGTCAGCGGCCGCGACCACAAGTTCCGGGCCCGCCGGCCCGTCCACCGTCTCGGTCCAGTTGCCGGATGGGCCGCGTCCCGCATCGACCACGAGAAACATCACGCGGCGTATCTTGACCGCCTGGGCGGGCGTGAGCGGACCATAGGCCGTGTCCGCCGACAGCCGCGCGATCGTAAATCCGGATAGCCCGTAATTATCGACCAGACCGCCGTCCAGCAGTTTGATGTAGTGCATCGAACCGTCACGATAGCGCGTCACCGCGTCGGCGAACCCCTTGAGCATCGGCGGTGAGGCCGGATTCTTGCGCGCGCGATCGATCCAGTCGGGAAGCCCGGCGTTGCAGTTTTCCGGAAAGGTCTGCAGCACGATCGGAGCAAAGACCACTGGCACCGCGGCCGACGCAGCCACCGCCTGGGAGATCGGATACGAATCGAGATCGCTGCACATCACCGAAAACTCGGTGCGACCGAACACGAACGGCGTGCGGTTATAGATGTCGGAGGCGTTGATCCAGATGCGCGGGCGACGGGTGGCACGGAACTCGGCAAAGGTTGCGCCGCCGAACAGATTTTCATCCAGCCAACGTGGAAAGCCCTGGGAGTCGTTGACCCCGCCCTTGAAGGCACGCTCGACATTGACCGGGCTGATGCGGGTGGAGATCGCTTCCTCGGCGTCGCGCAGCAGGAAGCGCTCGCGGAAATCAGCAAGCGCCGCCCGTTTTTTGAGGCCGTAATATGCGGCGGTGACCGACCCGCCGGAGACGCCCGACACGAAATCGACGCGGTCGAGCAAGGACACCCGCTGGCTCCCAACCCGGACCTCAGTGCGGTCAATTTCGGAGAGAACGCCGTAGGAGAACGCGGCCGCCCGGGTGCCGCCGCCAGAAAACGAAAGGCCGACCAGCAGGTCATCGTCATAGGAGGGAACGTCGCGGCCTGGTTCGATGAGTTCGGCGGCTCCCGCCGCGAAGGGCCGATTGAGCGGCTCGTTATGGATCGTCGTCCCGCATGCCGCCAGCAATCCAGCGCACGCGACGACGCGAACACCAACGCCAACGAACTGAACGCTCAATTGAACCCCACAAACCCTAATCCCGCTCCAAATAGAGCGGCAAGCATGGCGGCAATAGGGCCTCCCAGGACGCCAATTCATTCTAAGTCCTAATAGCTTACACTGGATTACCGACGGTTGAAATGAGCTTTTGGCGGCCGGATCGGAGCAGCGACGCCGCTCACTTGCCGTTCGCAATCGCGACCCTCGCTCGCCGCGGGCTTGCGATACTCAATATCCAGCATGCGCTCGGCCGCGTTTAATCGAAGCGGTGACGATGGTTGTGCTCTCACCCCACGGCGTGGAAAACAATCGAGCGGCGCTCGTCGTTCAAACAACGGTTGAAATCCGCCCGGGTCGCGCCGTGCTCACGCGAGCGCTCTAGCGTGAGTAGATGGCCGGGATATCGATGGTCCGTCCCAACAGCTGCTGCGCCATGTCGATGGTATCGGCGAACATCTGATACTCGACCAGTCGACCATTGCGATAGAAATGAAAGGCAGAAAACTTGTATTGCACAATGCGTCCGCTGGATCGGTGCCGAAACCTGCGTTCACCGATCACAGCCGCCTTTTCGCCGTCGACCAGGACGAGGCTCAAGTCATGGCCGAGCAGTTCCGTGGTGTCGTCGATCATCTTATAGGCCGCCAACACCGCCGCCTTGCCATGCAGGCGATTTGGGATCGGCAGCAGTTCGACCGGTCCGTAGAAGCTCCATTCAATCTCGTCGTCGAGCATATCGACAACAAATTCACGATGACCGAGGCTGTAGGCCTCATATGCCCGGTACACCAATGCGCGAATGATCTCTTTTGGCATGACCGCCCCGCTGGCTCACAATCCCATCTTGCGTGGAAAGCCGCTTGCGTCATGCGTGAGTTTTCAGATCAATACAAGGACGATTGCCGTCGCCGATCGCGCCCGCTTGGAGCATTTTTCGGGGAAAAAACTCGGTCTAATTGCGTTTTTTTATACTACCACCAACGTGCAGGCGCAAAATGCCCCGCCGCCTGTTCGATCACGGCGCCGAGCGAGAACAGTGTCTCTTCATCGAAGGGCCGGCCGATGAGCTGCAGGCCGAGTGGCAAGCCTTGTGAATCGGTCGCACCGGGAACGGCAATTCCCGGCAACCCGGCCATGTTCACCGTCACCGTGAAGATGTCGTTCAAATACATTTCAACCGGATCGCCGCCGCCCTTCTCACCGATACCGAACGCCGCCGAGGGCGTCGCCGGCGTCAGCATCGCGTGGACTCCTTGCGCAAAACAATCCTCGAAGTCTTTCTTGATCAGCGTGCGAACCTTTTGCGCGCGCAGATAATAGGCGTCGTAGTAACCAGCGGACAGAACATAAGTGCCGATCATGATCCGCCGCCGCACTTCCTGGCCGAAGCCGGCGGCGCGGGTTTTTTCGTACATGTCGACGATATCGCGGCCGGGCACACGCAGGCCGTAGCGTACGCCGTCATAGCGCGCCAGATTGGAGGAGGCTTCGGCCGGCGCGACGATGTAGTAAGCCGGCAGGGCATATTTCGTGTGGGGCAGCGATACGTCGACGATCTCGGCGCCGGCGGACCGCAGCCACTCGGTGCCGCGCTGCCAGAGGGTTTCGATTTCGGCTGACATGCCGTCGACCCGATATTCCTTCGGAATGCCGATCCTCAGGCCCTTGATCGATCGGCCGACGGCGGCTTCAAAATCCGGCACCGCGATGTCGACGGAGGTGGTGTCCTTCGGATCGTGGCCCGACATCGAGCGCAGCAGAATGGCGCAGTCGCGCACCGTGCGAGCGAACGGCCCAGCCTGATCGAGCGACGACGCGAATGCGACGACACCCCAGCGCGAGCAGCGCCCGTAGGTTGGCTTGATGCCGACAATGCCGGTGAAGGCCGCCGGTTGACGGATCGAGCCGCCAGTGTCGGTGCCGGTGGCGCCGAAACACAGCTGTGCCGAAACCGCTGCCGCCGAACCTCCGGACGACCCGCCCGGAACCAGCTTGGCGTCGGAGCCGTTGCGGCGCCAGGGCGACACGACGGGGCCGAAACAGGAGGTCTCGTTCGACGAACCCATGGCAAATTCGTCATTGTTGAGTTTGCCGAGCATCACGGCGCCGTCGCGCCACAGGTGGGTTCCGACCGTCGACTCATAGGTCGGCACGAAGTTCTCCAGGATGCGCGAACAGGCCGTTGTGCGCACACCGGCGGTCGCAAACATGTCCTTGATGCCGAGCGGAATGCCTTCGAGCGCCCCGGTGTCGCCCTTCGTCAATCGCGCGTCCGAGGCCTCGGCCATGGCGCGTGCCTGCTCCGGTGTTTCCAGCACGAAAGCGTTGAGCGGGCGCGCGTCGGCGATGGCGGACAGATGCGCCTCGGTCAGCTCGATTGCGGAGAATTCCTTTTTGCGCAGGAGATCGCGCGCGTCGGCGAGCGTCAGCGCAGTGAGTTCACTCATTCGGCCGGCGGCTCGTCACATGTCAGGATGGTTCCGGCGCTGCGCGTTTCAGACGGCGCCGACGTGTTGGCGTCCGAGCCAGCCAGCGCCGTCGGCGAAGACCGATCCGGCGTCTTCTTGGCAGCCTGCTGCTCCTGATAGAGCGTCCAGAGCTCGTCCATCTCGCACGCCATGCACATCAAACTGGCTTTCGCTTGCTGCTCAGATCGTCGCACGCAAACCGGGCCGGCAAAGCAGGCGCGGTCGATTGGCGATCAGACTGTGGCAATGACAGCGGCGACTGAGGAGGACGCCACAGGTTTCCGCCGGCCTTGCGGAAATAGGCCACAAAAAGCGGCTCGCCCTCATCGCATTCTTCGCACATTACTCCACCACTTTCGGGACCGCGAACAAGTGATCCTCCCGCACGGGGGCATTCTGCACGATCAAATCGGCAATCTCACCATCGGTGACCTTGTCCTCGCGTTGCTTCATGGTCATCGGGATCACCGACGTCATCGGCTCCACACCCGCGACGTCGACCTCAGATAATTGCTCGATGAAGGCGAGGATAGCGTTGAGTTCGCCCCTGAGGTGCTCAACTTCGTCGTCGGCAACCGCGATCCGCGCGAGACGCGCAATGCGCCGGACAGTCGTGGCATCGACGGACATGGTGGCCTCGGAAGCGCGCAGGGCTCCCGCCGCGAAGGCGGGACCGGACATCGGATGTCGACCCTATAGCAGACGGCTCAATTCGGGAGCAATCCCGGGCTGATGGCACGGTCAAGGATGCCCCTCGCTCCCATCAGAATCTGGGAAGAATTGTGGCAATGCGCCGTCTTAGCATACCTCCCGGTCCGGCCACCGCATCACTATTATAAAGGAAGTGACGTAGGTACCAACGGAGGCCCCGATGGAACGCCTGATGTTCGTTTGTCCAGTCACGCAGCGCCGAGTGGATGTCGGTGTCGAGACCGAGATCAACACTCTGCTGCGGATCCGAACCCAGACCCTGCGGGCCGAATGCCCGCACTGCGGCGGCTCGCATGCGTGGCCGGTCAGCGACGCCTATCTGCCCGAGCCGACGCGCAACCAGGTGTCCACGTCCGCATACGTGGATTGAATTGGCTTTAAGGATCGCCCGCCTTCAGACCGTCAACGGCTTGCCCTTGTCGGGAATGATCACCTTGGTGGCGTCGCCTTTCATCGCCGCGACAAACTTGTCCGCATTTGGTTCGATGATTGGGAACGAGCCGTAGTGGCAAGGGATCACGGCGTCGAGCTTGAGAAAGCGCCTGACCGCAAGCGCCGCCGTCGCCGGACTCATCGTAAAGCGATCGCCGATCGGAACCATAGCAATCGTCGGCTTGTGAATCTCCGCGATCAAAGCCATATCGGAAAAAATGTCGGTATCGCCCAAGTGGTAGATCGTCGGCTCTCCGGGTGACTTGATAATGACGCCGCAGGGGTTGCCCAGATAGATCGGCTGACCATCCACGATATCGCCGGACGAATGATCCGCCCGCACCAGTGTAACGCTGAAACCGCCCTGGTCAGTGGTGCCTCCGGTGTTCATTGGGTCGAATTTCTGTAATCCCTTTCCTGCCAGCCACATGCAGAGATCGTAGTTTGCGATCACCGGCGCACCGGTGGTCTTGGCGATATCCAAGGTGTCCCCAACATGGTCGCCATGGCCATGCGTGAGCACGATATGGGTCACGCCGCGGGCGGCCGCTGCCTTGTCGGACACAAAGGCCGGATTGCCGGTGAAGAACGGATCGATCAGCACCGCCTTGTCCTTGAAATCCAGACGAAAAGCGGAATGGCCGTACCAGGTGATCTGCATGATTTCAGGTCCGTGGAGGTTCGTCGTTGAAGACGGGGGCGTGGACGGCACAATAAAGCGTGCGCTGCCGGGTTCAACGGGGCACGTCCGCCGATTGGCGTTCGAGCGACCGGCATGATAGGCCGACACCATGCCTGCCCCCGTTCTTCCCCTGGCCGACGTCGCCGCCCTGCTCCCGCCTCGCGGTGCGCTGATCGGCCTTGACCTCGGCACCAAAACCGTCGGCGTCGCCGTCAGCGATCCCGACCGCAGGCTCGCGAACGGCATCGAGACGATCGCGCGGCAAACGTTTTCGGCCGACGCACAACGCATCCTGGCGCTATGTGCCGACCGCAAGGCCGCCGGAATCGTGCTCGGCCTGCCCATCAACATGGACGGAAGCGAGGGTCCTCGCGCTCAGTCGACCCGCTCCTTCGCCCGCAACCTCGCGCGACTGACGGGTCTCCCCATTGCCCTGTGGGACGAACGGCTGTCCACCGCCGCGGTCGAACGCGAACTCATTGCCGCGGACGCCAGCCGGGCCAAGCGCAAAGCCGTGATCGACCAGCACGCGGCAGCCTATATCCTGCAGGGTGCGCTCGATCGCCTGTCGCGCCTCGAAGAGGACCATCTCGACGACGGCCGTCCTGCCGATTAGTAATGGCGGCGTATGTTCGCCGTGTTCTCCGCCCTGATTCCTGTCTTCATGTTGATCATTGCCGGACTGTTGATCCGGCGCTTAGCGTTGCCCGAACCCGAACAATGGGTCGGCATCGAGCTCCTCAGTTACTATGTGTTGTTTCCTGCGCTGCTGATCGACACGCTCGCGCGCGCGGATCTTTCCAGGGTCCCGATCGGCGGGGTCGGCGGGGCATTGGCCGCCTCGGTCGTGCTGATGTCGGCGCTTTGTCTCGCGCTGCTGCCGCTGTTTCGACGCACCGGCATGGATGGCCCGTCGTTCACGTCGCTGTTTCAAGGCGCCACCCGGTGGAACACATTCGTCGCCCTCGCAATCGCCGAAAATCTCTATGGTGCTCCCGGCGTCGAACTCGCTTCGGTGGCGATGGTCGCGCAAATTCCGCTGCTCAACATCATCAATGTTTGGGTGCTGGATCGTCACGCGTCCAAGTCCCGCCCGCATTGGCGCGCGACGCTGGTGACGCTGGCAAAGAATCCGTTGATCTGGTCATGCGCGATCGGGCTCGTCCTTAATCTCCTCCATGTCCCGGTCACCGGACCCGTTCATGCCTTCGCCGACGGACTCGGTCGTTGCTCGATACCGCTCGGACTCCTGGTCGTCGGCGCCGGTCTCAAACTCGGAGATCTCATCCGTTTCGATGCAACGGTGTTGATCGCAACGATCCTCAAGCTATTGGTGATGCCGGCGTTTGCGCTCGGGCTCGGACTCGCATTCGGTCTTTCCGGCGTGGGCCTGGCCGTGGTCGCCTGTTGTTCGGCAGTGCCGTCGGCCACCAATGCTTATATTCTGGCGCGTCAGCTTGGTGGCAACGCGCCGTTGATGGCACATATTCTCGCAGTGCAGACGCTGCTGGCAGTCGTGACGATGCCGATCGCGATCGGACTGGTGACGCCGTGACGCTCCAGGCGCAAAAAAGGCGGGCCACAGGCCCGCCTTTGTCGCTTGCGTCTGCAGTCGGGGACTTAGTTCGAATGTTCCATCTGCGCACGGTTCGGGCCGAGCGAGTTGGTATTGCCATAATATCCGAGACCGGGCGAGCCGTAGTAGGGATCGGGCGCCGCATACACCGGACCGGCGTCATAACCATAGGGCTCGCCGCTGTAATAAGCGCCTTCGCTCGCCGCCGCTGCCGCGCCGATCAAGGCGCCCGCCGCAACACCTGCCGCGATTGCGCCGCCGCGATCGCGCGCGAAGCTCGACGTTACGGCTGTCGCGGCCAACGTTCCGGCGATGGCCAGCATTGCCGTCTGTTTCAAGAAGTTCGATCGCATTGATGTTCTCCGATGAAGGATTTGCATTTGACTCGCAAATCCAAAGTGAAATTGTCCCTTGGACCTGCGACGAGGGCACCCGCGGACACAATGACGATCAGGGAATTCCGCGTGTTCGGGCCGTCAACGCGTTAGGGTAAACCCTGGTTCCGGCCTCGTGCATCACCGCAGTCACAATTTATTGTACAGGCCATAGCCCGGACAATCCGACACATTTACCATCTCAGCCCGGCAACGTTCGCTCGAGGAGCCATTGCTGCGAGGTGGCCGCAATGGCGGACGCCCCGTAAGTGGTGCTCCATCGCGCAGACAAACGCGCCTGCGCAAAGAGTTCCGCTGTCACCGACGTGCTGTCATTCAGAGCAGCGGCTGCCGCCAGTAACGCCAGTCGTTCGACGGCTGCTCGCGCGTCCGCCTCCGCGCCGGAGGACAAGCTTTCGGTGACAAAGGCAACAGCCTCGCCGGCGCCCGGAAGACCCGCCGTCTCGTGATGGAGATGTTTGATCAGCGCCCGCACTGCGTCGCCTTCGCGCGTGATCACCCGCAGGACGTCGAGGCATACGACGTTGCCCGACCCTTCCCAAATCGCATTCACGGGCGCTTCCCGATAGAGCCGCGCCATCACGCTGTCCTCGACGTACCCGTTGCCCCCGATGCATTCCATCGCCTCGTAGATGAATGTCGGAGCGATCTTGCAGATCCAATACTTGGCCGCCGGCGTCAGCAGACGTGCCCGCAACGCCTCGGCCGGATCGGCGGCGCTGCGATCGACCGCGCGGCAGACTCGCATGGCGAGCGCAAGGGCTCCCTCGCAATCGAGCGCAAGATCAGCCAACACCGCACGCATAATGGGCTGATCAACGAGGTGGCGCTGAAAAACGGTGCGGTAACGCACGTGGTGCAATGCCTGCGCGAGCGCCCGCCGCATCAGTCCGGCGGACGCAATCGCGCAATCCAGCCGCGTCAGCTGCACCATCTCGATAATGGTGCGCACGCCGCGACCTTCTTCGCCCACGCGCCAGGCGAAGGCATCCATGAATTCCACTTCCGAGGATGCGTTCGAGCGATTTCCAAGCTTGTCCTTGAGACGCTGGATGTGAATGCCATTGACGCTTCCGTCCGGACGAAAGCGCGGCATCAAGAAACAGGTGAGGCCACCTGGCGCCTGTGCGAGCACCAGAAATGCGTCGCACATCGGCGCCGACATGAACCACTTGTGCCCGGTGATCAGATATCCATCGGCGAACGGCTCGGCGCGTGAGGTGTTCGCGCGCACGTCGGTGCCGCCCTGCTTTTCGGTCATCCCCATCCCAAGCGTGATCCCGGCCTTGTCGAACCACGGGCGAAAGCGCGGGTCGTAGTCGCGCGACAGGATTTTCGGCAGCGTCGCGTTGCGCAATCCGGGCTCCGCCGACAGCGCGGCAACGGCCGCCCGCGTCATCGTCACCGGGCACATGTGTCCGTTCTCGACCTGCGCCACCATGTAGTAGCGGGCGGCGCGCGCCACTTCCGCCGGTGCAGCCGCCCGCTTTCCATCGTCTTGCCACGTCATCGCGTGCAGGCCGGCGCCGATACTCTCCCGCATGAACCGGTGGTAGGCCGGGTGAAATTCGACCACGTCGCGTCGAAAGCCGTTGGCGTCGTAGGCCTTGAGGTCAGGTAGATATTCGTTCGCAAGCCGAGCCGCGTCGGCCATCTCGGCCGTGCCCCAGTGCCGGCCGAAAGCCGCGAGCGCGGTGGCTTCGGCTCCGGCCCCGTTGGCGTCCACAACCGCCTGCAGCGACCGGTCGATCGCGAACAGGTCGACGTCCTGAAAGGGCGGAGCTTGGTTAAAGACCTCGTGGGTCTCGAAGCGCGACGAACCGGCCATGGGCGATTCCCCTCAAGGTCATGGTACCACGGCCCAGTGTTCCCGGGACCGGGAGATGGGTTCCGGTGTGGACCGCCGCAATCGGCTCTTGCCGCGGGTGCAAACTCCGCCTATAGGTCCCGCTTTAATGAACATCGCACCGAAATCATCCTTCGTTCTCAACCGTCGGCACCTGTTGGGAATCGAGGGTCTTTCGCGCGAGGAGATTGTCGGTCTCCTCGATCTTGCCGAAGAATTTGTCGATCTCAACCGTCAGATCGAGAAAAAGCGGACCTCGCTGCGAGGCCGTACCCAAATCAATTTGTTCTTTGAATCCTCGACCCGCACGCAGGCGTCGTTCGAACTGGCCGGTAAGCGGCTCGGCGCCGACGTCATGAACATGTCGGTCGGATCCTCTTCCATGCGCAAGGGCGAGACCTTGATCGATACCGCGATCACGCTCAACGCCATGCATCCCGACATCCTGGTGGTTCGCCACCACGCTTCCGGTGCCGTCGAGCTCTTGGCACGCAAGGTCGATGGCTCCGTCATCAATGCCGGCGACGGCGCCCACGAGCACCCGACGCAGGCGCTGCTCGACGCCCTCACCATTCGCCGCAACAAGGGGCACATCGAGGGCCTGACCGTCACGATTTGCGGCGATATTCTGCATTCGCGCGTGGCCCGCTCGAACATCATTCTTTTGAACGCGCTGGGCGCGCGCGTGCGGGTGGTAGCACCTTCGACCTTGCTGCCCCCCGGGATCGAGCGCTTCGGCGTGGAAGTTTTCCGCGACATGCGCGAAGGCCTCAACGAGTCCGACATTGTTATGATGTTGCGCCTGCAACGAGAACGCATGAATGGTTCGTTCGTGCCGTCGACCCAGGAGTATTTCCATTATTTCGGTCTCAGCGAAAAAAAGCTCGGTTATGCCAAGCCGGACGCCCTGGTGATGCACCCCGGCCCGATGAACCGCGGCGTCGAGATCGATTCCAGCGTCGCTGACGGTGCCCAGTCGCTCATCCGCGAGCAGGTCGAAATGGGCGTCGCCGTGCGCATGGCGGTGCTTGAAGCGCTTTCCCGCAACTTGCCGAACGCCTAAGCCATGTTGTCCGACCGTCGCCCGATCCTGCTCACCAACGCCCGGATCATTGATCCCTCGCGCGATCTCGACTTCGCGGGCGATCTGCTGATCGCCGACGGCGTGATCCGCGAGGCCAAGCGCGGCATCGGCGCGGCCGGCGTTCCCGAGGGGACCGAGATCGTGGATTGCCGCGGCAAGGTGGTGGCACCGGGTCTCGTCGACATGCGGGCGTTCATCGGAGAACCCGGCGCCGAACACCGCGAGACGCTCGCCTCCGCGAGCCAGGCCGCCGCCGCCGGCGGCGTCACCACCATCATCTGCCAGCCCGACACCAGTCCGGCGATCGACGAGCCGGCTACCGTCGACTTCGTGCTGCGGCGCGCACGCGACACCGCCATCGTCCACGTGCATCCGATGGCCGCCCTGACCAAGGGCCTGCAAGGCAAGGAAATGACCGAGATCGGCCTGCTCAAGGCTGCCGGGGCCGTCGCCTTCACCGATGGAGCCAAGAGCGTCACCAACGCCCAGGTGATGCGGCGCGCTCTCAGCTATGCCAACGACTTCGACGCCCTCGTCGTGCACCACACCGAAGATCCCGATCTGGTCGGCGAAGGGGTGATGAACGAAGGCGAATTTGCCGCCCGCCTTGGTTTGCTCGGGGTGCCGAAAACCGCCGAGACCATCATGCTGGAACGCGATGTCCGGCTCGTTGCCTTGTCGGGCGGGCGCTATCACGCGGCCTCGATCACGTGCCCGGAATCGCTCGCGGTCCTGCGCCGCGCCAAGGACCTCGGATTGGCCGTCACCGCATCCGCCTCGATCAATCACATGACGCTGAATGAGGTTGATGTCGGGTCTTATCGTACCTTCTGCAAATTGTCGCCGCCTTTGCGCGCGGAGCAGGATCGCGCGGCGCTGGTGGAGGCGATTGCGAGCGGACTGATCGACGTGGTGATGTCCGACCACGATCCGCAAGACGTCGAGACCAAGCGGCAGCCGTTCGCGGATGCCGCTCACGGCGCCATCGGCATCGAGACGATGCTCACGGCAGGACTGCGCCTCGTCCACAATGGCGAGATCGAATTGCCGCCGCTATTGCGGGCGATGTCGACCCGTCCGGCGGAACTATTGGGAATCGCCGGCGGCACCTTGCGGCCGGGCAGTGCAGCCGATGTCATCGTGGTGGACACTGACGTGCCGTGGGTGCTCGATCGCGCCAACCTCAAGTCCAAATGCAAGAACACGCCGTTCGACGAGGCCAAGCTGCAGGGCCGTGTGGTGCGGACGATCGTTGCCGGTAGAACCGTGTTCGAGTACGTGTAGGCGAGCCCTCCGGGCCTGCGTGCGGTCACGCCTGTTCTTCGCCCGCCGCGAGCAAATGCGGCCTCCCCCATCGGTGAGGAACCACGACCGCCATGTTTGAATTCCTCAGCTGGTCAACCGCCCTGCCCGCCGCGACCGCGATCGCTTTCGGGTATCTGCTGGGCTCGATTCCGTTCGGCCTCCTCATTACGCGGCTCGCCGGCACACCAGACCTTCGCTCAATCGGCTCCGGCAATATCGGAGCGACCAACGTCTTGCGCACGGGTCGCAAGGAACTCGCGATCGCCACGCTGCTCGGCGACATGCTCAAGGGCACGACCGCCGTTCTGATCACCGCACATTATTATGGTCACGATCTCGCGGTGCTGGCCGGTCTCGGCGCGTTCTTCGGCCACCTGTTTCCGGTGTGGCTTGGGTTCAAGGGCGGCAAGGGGGTGGCAACCTATATCGGGGTGCTCGCCGGTCTCGCCTGGCCGGGAGCGATTGCCTTCTGCCTGGTCTGGCTCTTGGTCGCGGGCGCAACGCGCTATTCCTCGCTCTCGGCCCTGGTCGCGAGCGCGGCGACGCCGCCGATCCTCTGGTTTGCCGGCGATTATCCGGAAGCTGAGATCTTCCTGCTGCTGACCGCGCTGCTGTGGTTCATGCACCGCGCCAACATCCGCCGCCTGCTCGACGGAGCCGAAGGCAAGATCGGAGCGACGCCTTCGCCGAAGGGGTGATCGCCCTTGGCTAGAATGCTAATCTGCATTCAACGCGCGATGGCGAGGGTGCCGTGTTCCACAGTGATGACGAACCAATTCATCTGTCCGATCAGCAGCGCATTGATTGGCTCTGCCTGATCCGCAGCGACAATGTCGGACCGCGCACGTTTCGCGCGCTGCTTCAGCGTTTCGGTGACGCAAGCACGGCACTTTCCGTATTGCCTGAGCTTGCGCGCCGCGGCGGTGCCGCACGCATGGTCCGAATTTATCCCCGCGCCGATGCCGAGCGTGAACTCGCCGCCTCCGTGCGTCTCGGTATCTCCTATGTGGCGCTCGGCGAACCGGACTATCCCGGCCGGCTGCGAGCCATCGACGATCCGCCGCCGCTGCTTGCCATTCGGGGCAATCGCTCGGTTTTCGCCGCACCGATTGTTGGGATCGTCGGTTCGCGCAATGCGTCGGCGGCGGGCATCAAGTTCGCATCCCGTCTCGCGCGCGAACTCGGCGAGGCCGGCTTCGTCATTTCGTCCGGCCTCGCACGCGGGATCGACGCGGCCGCGCATCGCGCGAGTCTTGCGAGCGGAACGGTTGCGGTGCTGGCGGGCGGCCACGACCGCATCTATCCGCCGGAGCACGTCGAACTGCTGGACGCGATCATCGCCGGCGGCGGGGCGGCGATTTCGGAAATGCCGTTAGGGCGGGAGCCGCGGGCGCATGACTTTCCGCGCCGCAATCGGCTGATCTCCGGCCTTGCAGCCGGAATCCTGGTGGTCGAGGCGGCCAAGCGATCGGGGACACTGATCACAGCGCGGTTTGCGCTCGAACAGGGCCGCGAGGTGTTCGCAGTCCCCGGATCCCCACTCGATCCGCGTGCGGAGGGGACCAATAACCTGTTGAGGCAGGGGGCCACCCTGGTGACCGACGTGGCCGACATTACCTCGGTGCTGGAACCGATCCTCGGCCGGCCCATCGACCTGCCGCTGTCAGAACCGGAGCTTCCGGACTTGGGCACCTCTTTCGATGCGCCCCCTGCCCGCATCATCGGCCTGCTTGGTCCGACTCCGGTCTCCCTGGACGACCTCATCCGGCTGTCCGGGGCGCCTCCAGCCCTCGTGCGGATGACCCTGCTGGAGCTCGAGGTGGCCGGACGGATCAGCCGTTCAGACGGTGGAATGGTAAGGCTCATTGCCGATTAACCCTGTCCAAAAACGTGCAATTGACCCCATTAACCCCATCTAAGAGTACCGGTAACCGGTAACACGGAAGACACCTTTCCCTGCCATAGTCCGGCCTCGAAACTGGAGGGGTTCCCCAAGCGGATTTGACAGGCAGGGGTGTCTTACCCATTTATGCCCCGCGACCCGCGGCTGGTGATTCCGCCGCATAACCGCACCCCAAGCCAAAAAATGTATGGTTTTTCATGAACATAGTAGTCGTAGAATCGCCGGCCAAAGCGAAAACGATTAACAAATACCTCGGCCGCGGTTACGAGGTTTTGGCGTCCTTTGGCCATGTTCGCGACCTCCCTGCGAAGAACGGGTCGGTCGATCCGGACCATAACTTCCGTATGCTCTGGGAGGTCGATCCCAAGGCCCAGAAGCGCCTGAACGACATCGCCAAGGCGGTGAAGGGCGCCGACAAGCTCATTCTCGCAACCGACCCTGATCGCGAAGGCGAAGCGATTTCCTGGCACGTGCTCGAAGTGCTCCGGGAACAGCATGCCCTCAAGGATCAGCAGGTCGAACGCGTCGTGTTCAACGCCATTACCAAGCAGGCGGTGACCGATGCGATGAAGCACCCGCGCAATATCGACAAGGCGCTGGTGGATGCCTATCTCGCCCGTCGCGCGCTCGACTATCTCGTCGGATTCACCCTCTCGCCGGTTTTGTGGCGCAAGCTGCCGGGCTCGCGCTCGGCGGGCCGCGTGCAGTCGGTGGCGTTGCGCCTCGTGTGCGACCGCGAGCTGGACATCGAGAAATTCGTGGCGCGGGAATATTGGTCGCTGGTGGCCAAGCTTGCCACGCCGCGCGGCGATGAGTTCGAAGCGCGCCTCGTCGGTGCCGATGGTCAGAAGATCCAACGTCTCGATGTCGGCACCGGGGCCGAGGCCGAAGCCTTCAAGGCCGCGCTCGAAGCGGCGGCGTTCAAGGTGACCTCGGTCGAATCCAAGCCCGGCAAGCGCAATCCGCAACCGCCGTTCACCACCTCGACAGTGCAGCAGGAAGCGAGCCGCAAGCTCGGCTTCGCGCCCGCGCACACCATGCGCATTGCGCAACGACTTTACGAAGGCGTCGACATCGATGGCGAAACTGTCGGCCTCATCACCTATATGCGTACCGACGGTGTACAGATTGCCGAAGAAGCCGTGACCGCGATCCGTCAGGTGGTCGATGCCGAATATGGCGCCCGCTATCTGCCGGAGGCACCGCGGCGTTACCAGACCAAGGCCAAGAACGCCCAGGAAGCGCACGAAGCCATCCGGCCAACCGATATGGCGGTGCGGCCGCGCGACGTCGCCCGTCATCTCGAGCCCGATCAGGCCAAGCTCTACGAATTGATCTGGGTGCGGGCGATCGCGAGCCAGATGGAGTCGGCCGAGCTCGAACGCACGACGGTGGAAATCGCCGCCAAGGCTGGCGCTCGTCTGCTCGATCTGCGCGCCACGGGCACGGTGGTGAAATTCGACGGCTTCCTCAAGGTCTATCAGGAAGGCCAGGACGAAGACACCGAGGACGAGGAATCCCGACGCCTGCCGGCGATGAGCGAGGGCGAGGCGTTGAAGAAGCACGCCATCGACGCGACCCAACATTTTACCGAACCGCCGCCGCGCTATTCCGAAGCCTCCCTTGTCAAGCGCATGGAAGAACTCGGAATCGGCCGGCCGTCCACCTATGCCTCGATCCTGCAAGTGCTCAAGGATCGCAAATATGTCCGGCTCGACAAGCGCCGACTTTATCCCGAGGATCGCGGCCGCATCGTGGTTGCCTTTCTCGAGAGCTTCTTTGCGCGCTACGTCGAATATGATTTCACCGCAGGCTTGGAAGAGCAACTCGATCGGGTGTCCAACAACGAAGTGCCGTGGCGAGACCTGTTGCGCGACTTCTGGCGCGACTTCATCGGCGCGGTCGACGAAATCAAGGAACTGCGCATCACCAATGTGCTCGATGCGCTCGATGTGATCCTCGGCCCGCATGTATTTCCGCAGCGCGCGGATGGCAGCGATCCGCGGCTGTGTCCGACTTGCGGCACCGGCCGGCTTGCGATCAAGATCGGCCGGTTCGGCGCCTTCGTCGGTTGCTCGAACTATAATGCGGATCCGCCGTGCAAATTCACGCGCGCCTTCTCCGCCAACGGCGTCGACGGCGCTGAAACCTCCACCAAGAAGCTGGGCGAGGATCCGGTCTCCGGTCTCGAAGTCACGTTGCGATCGGGGCGCTTTGGTCCCTATGTGCAACTCGGCGAAGCGAAGGACGACGAAAAGCCGAAGCGCGCGGCGCTGCCAAAGGGGACCGAACAAGATTCCGTCGATCTCGAGTTCGCGCTCCGACTGCTGTCGCTGCCGCGGGAGATCGGCAAGCATCCGGAGGATTCCGAGCCGATCCTGGCCGGCATCGGCCGCTACGGACCCTACGTCCAGCACGGCAAGACCTACGCCAACCTGGATGCGGGCGACGACGTGTTCGCGCTTGGCCTCAACCGTGCGGTGACCCTGATCGCGGAGAAGATCGCGCGCGGTCCGAGCAAGCGTTTTGGCGCGGATCCGGGTCGCCCGCTGGGCGATCATCCGGAAAAGGGTGGCCCGGTGGTGGTGAAAAAAGGCCGCTATGGTCCCTACGTGAGCCACGCCGGCGTCAACGCGACGATCCCCAAGGACAAGGCCCCGGAAGAGGTCACGCTGCCCGAGGCGCTAGCTCTGCTGGCGGCCCGTGCGGAGCAGACCGGCGGCGCACCCGCGCCACGCCGTGCCTCCGGACGCAAGGCTGCTGGCAAGAGCGCCAAGGCCCCAGCGGCTAAAAAACCGCCGGCCAAGGCGCCGGCGAAAAAGCGATCGGCCAAGATCACGAAGATGAAGGCAGCGGAATAGGTGCCCCGCTCGCCTCACCCGCAGTCCTCCACGAAGAGGATCGGTGCGAGGCGGGCGACCAAAGGCGCACGGTCGGCGAGGGCAGACGGCCCTGGAAAATCCGTCCGCTGCGTCCTATATGACGCGTGTGCGCCCCATTGCGGATCGGCCATTGGCTTCCCCCCACGGTAAGATATCCCTCCCTTCCAAGGAAGAACTCGTCGCTTTCATTTCCAAGCAGACGGGCAAAGTCGGTACGCGCGAAATCGCGCGCGCCTTCAATCTCAAAAACGCGGATCGCGCCGTCCTGAAGCAGATGCTGCGGGAGCTCTCTGACGAGGGCCAGGTGGAGCATCGCCGCAAGAAACTGCATCGCGCTGGCACCCTTCCGAACGTCGTGCTCGCCGATATCACCGAACGGGACAGCGACGGAGAACTGATCGCGGTGCCGACGGAATGGGACGAAGAGGCCCACGGCCCTCCCCCGAAAATCCGATTGCACGTGCCGCGCCGCGCCCGCCCCGGCGAGGTTCCCGGGGTTGGCGATCGCGCACTGCTGCGAACCGAAGCGGCAGGCGAGGCCGACGATCCGGTTCGCTATAGCGGGCGTACCATTAAGATTATCGATCACGCCAAGCGCCGCGTGCTCGGCGTTTTCCGCGCGGCGGCGGGTGGCGGCGGACGTCTCGTTCCCGTCGACAAGAAGAGCCTCGGACGCGAACTCACTGTTGCGCTGGGTGCAACGCTTGAGGCGCAGGACGGCGATCTTGTCGCCGCTGAGGTCAGCCGGCAGGGCCGGTATGGCTTGCCGAGTGCGAGCATCAAGGAGCGATTGGGATCGCTTGCGAGCGAGCGTGCCGTCAGCCTGATCGCGATCCACGCCCACAACATCGCAACCGAGTTTCCGCGCGAAGCGCTCCAGGCGGCGGAGCAGGCACGCCCAGCGGCGCTGGAGGGCCGCGAAGACTGGCGCGACGTTCCGTTTGTCACCATCGACCCGATCGACGCCAAGGATCACGACGATGCGGTGTTCGCCCGACGCGACACCGACCGTGGAAATCCGGGCGGTTTCATTATCGACGTCGCGATCGCCGACGTTGCGCATTATGTGCGGCCGGGCAGCCCGCTCGATCGCGAAGCGCTTGAGCGCGGCAATTCGGTTTATTTTCCGGACCGCGTGGTGCCGATGCTGCCCGAGCGGATCTCCAACGATCTGTGCTCGCTCCGCACCGGCGAAGATCGCGCCGCGCTTGCTGTACGCATGGTCATCGGCGCCGACGGCCGCAAGCGATCCCACACGTTCCATCGGGTGCTGATCCGCTCCTGTGCCGGCGTACATTATGCGCAAGTTCAGGCCGCCGCCGATGGACATCCCGACGAGATCACAACACCGCTGCTTGCCTTGGTGATCGAGCCGCTTTACGCCGCCTATCAGGCACTCAAGCGGGCGCGCGACGAGCGCGGCCCGCTCGACCTCGATTTGCCGGAGCGCAAGCTCGTGCTCAAGCCGGACAAGACCCTTGATCGCGTCATCACGCCGGAACGCCTCGACGCCCACCGATTGATCGAGGAATTCATGATCCTCGCCAATGTCGCTGCGGCCGAGACGCTTGAGCGCGAGCGCGTGCCGTTGATCTATCGCGTCCATGACGAACCCGGCGCGGAAAAAATCCAGTCACTGCGGGACCTGCTCGCGACCCTCGACATAGCGTTGCCGAAAGGCGGCGCGTTACGTCCGGAGAACTTCAACCGCGTGCTCGCGCGCGTGAAGGGCCACGAGGTCGAAAAGCTCGTCAACGAGGTGGTTCTGCGCACCCAGGCGCAAGCGGAGTATGCCTCGGAGAATTACGGCCATTTCGGCCTCAATCTGCGCCGTTACGCGCATTTCACATCACCGATCCGGCGCTATGCCGATTTGATCGTGCACCGCGCCTTGGTTCGCGCCCTGAAGTTCGGCAAGGACGGGCTGCCCGAGAGTGAAGACGTTCAAACGCTCGGTGAGGTCGGCGCGCGGATCTCCGCGGCCGAGCGGCGCGCTATGGCCGCTGAGCGCGAGACCGTGGATCGCCTGATCGCCCATTTCCTGGCGGATCGCATCGGCGCCACTTTCGAAGGGCACATTTCGGGCACTATCGGCGCCGGGATGTTCGTCAGGCTGGACCATACCGGGGCCGACGGCTTCATCCCGGCCCGCACGATCGGCAACGAGTATTTTCGCTACCGGGAAGACAAGCATGCGCTGGTGGGTGACGAGACCGGCGAGACATTCCGCCTGGGTGACCGCGTCCGCGTGCGCCTGGTGGAGGCTGCGCCCATCGCCGGCGCGCTCCGGTTCGAGTTGTTGTCCGAGGGCCGCTTCGACGGCGGCAAACGTTCAACCTCGCCCAGTGGTGGAAAGGAAGGCGCGCGCCCGCGTCCGTCCAAAGGCTTCCATGCCAGAGACCATAAAGGCCCGCCGCACAGGCGCAAAACGCGCCGATAGGTCGCATTCCGGCATGCAATCCGGTAACCGACAGTTGAGACAACGCGATCGATCGAAATCCTCAACGATCTCACTCGGACGAAAGAACACCAATGGCCGACATCGCGATCATGCCCACCCGCGCGCCCCTTCAGGCAATGGCCCGCGGCTTTCGCGGGCGTTGCCCGCAATGCGGGCAGGGACATCTGTTCCGCGCCTTCCTGAAGGTCGCGGACGCCTGCGAGGTCTGCGGCGAGCCATTTCATCATCATCGTGCCGACGACGCCCCCTCCTATTTCGTTATTTTGATTGTCGGCCACGTCGTGGTGCCGCTCGCGCTGGCAGTCGAGGTGGCTTTTCGGCCACCCTATCTGGTGCACCTCGCGCTGTGGCTGCCATTGACGCTTGGGCTTTCAATCGGCTTGTTGCAGCCGATCAAGGGCGCGATTATCGGCTGGCAGTGGGCGCATTACATGCACGGTTTCGATCCCAATGCCGAAAGCGAGTCCTAGAGCCCGACCCAATGAGATTACATCGAATGGCGATAGCATAGGGCTTTGGATTCATATGTTCGTCGCGCAATCTTGCGGCGAACCGGCTTCCTCTCTGCCGGATTGCGCGCCAGGGGAATTTACGTTTCACCGGACGTCGGATTCTTCCTCAGTGATAGCGTCGCGACTGTTGGAATGGATTGATGAGTAACCACACGGAATTCCTGACCAGCGTCGAGCGCGACCAGTCATCGCCCAATGTCAGACCAAAGGACGCGGCCACCCTCATCCTGATCGACCGCTCGGGCGCGCTGCCGCAGGTGCTGCTCGGACGCCGGCATCACAGTCATAAATTCCTGCCTGGAAAATTCGTGTTTCCGGGTGGCCGGGTGGAACCGGCCGATCGCGTGATGGCGGCAACAGCCACGCTCGATCCGCAGATGGACCTGCAACTCACCCGGTCGGTGAAGCGGCCAAGCCGCGTGCTCGCGCGTGCCTTGACGCTCGCGGCCGTGCGCGAGACTTTCGAGGAGACCGGACTGTTGCTCGGCACGCAATCGGCCGTCGGGGGCACAATTGCGGACGGGCCGTGGGCGCAGTACTTGCGCTCGGGCTTTCAGCCTGACCTCAGGAAGATTCATTTCATCGGGCGCGCGATCACGCCGCCTGGTCGGCCAAAACGGTTTGACACCCGCTTCTTTACCGCCGACGCCAATACCATCGTGCATCGGGTCGACGGGGTGATCGGGGTCGATTCGGAACTGGTCGAACTGGTCTGGGTGCCGATTGCGGACGCAAAGCAGCTCGACCTGCCGGCGATCACCACCGTTATGTTGGCGGAACTTGAGGCCCGGGTCGCGGCCGGGCTCGGCCACGACCTGCCGGTGCCGTTCTATCGCATGCAGCATGGGCGATTTACCAGGGTTCTGCTGTAGACGGTCGACAGGGCGTCGCCGGGCGCCTCGGTTGACTTTTCCGGTCCGCCCGCTAGGTTCCGCCCCGAACGCCAGCGGCGGGCCAAAATGTTGCCCAGCCGGGCATTTTTTCCGGATCTACCCGACTTTTAAGGACAAGCCATGGCCAAGGCCGCCTCGATCAAAATCAAGCTGGTGTCGAGTGCCGACACCGGATTTTACTATGTGACGAAGAAGAACTCGCGCACCCAGACCGAGAAGATGGTGAAGAAGAAATACGATCCGGTCGCCAAGAAGCACGTGGAATTTCGCGAATCCAAGATCAAGTAAGCTCAAACGCGCGGACTAGCTTCTTCAGGGCGCCCTTGCGGCGCCCTTTGGCATTTTGGGGCAACGGAGCGCGGGGGATTGGCGCGGACGACAGTGGATAACGAACGAAAGATCGTGAGAAAGGTGGCCGGCCGGGAGCGATGTCATGAGGAGGCCACTCGCATCGCTCCCGCGCCGGCCGAACCCCACGGACCCAGGAGATGCGGCGGACCTGAGCACTCCGTAGGGTTATCAATAGGTTAGACTAAAAACCTGATCTGCCGAGCCGAATCAGATCAAGCCACAAAATGATCTTTACCCCTTAGTTCGAAGGCTAACGCAAGCAACCGGGAAATCAACAGGTCAACCCTGGGTGCCCCTGTCGGCCGGGAATCGGTCGCTGGCGGCAACATTGCGGACTTGCCGCATGCAAGTGTCCGCATCGAGGCAGACGCGGCCGCGGCGGCGACACAATGTTCACGACGAGAGGGGTCGTCTATTACGCCGCGTCCGCGACCACGCGATTGCGGCCATCGCGTTTGGCGCGATAAAGCGCCTGGTCGGCGCGCTTGAGTATGTTCGCAGCACTGTCGCTGGCGGAGGTCCGGGCTGCCAAGCCGATGGAAATCGTCACTTCGACCGCATTCGTGCCCTGGCTGATGGGAAACGGCTCGGAAGCAATGCGGCGGCGCAGTCGCTCGGCCACCATGGTCGCGACCGCCATATCGGTCTCCGGCATCACCACCACGAATTCCTCGCCGCCGTATCTGCACGCGAGGTCGATACCGCGAATGGACTTCTTCAGTCGCTGCGAGAACTCGCGCAGGACCTCGTCGCCGGCGTCGTGGCCATGCGTATCGTTGACCGACTTGAAGTAGTCGATGTCGAGCACCAGTACGGTCAATGGCTTGCCGCGCGAGGCCGCCTGCTCGACCAAGGTCGACAAATGGCTTTCCATGTAGCGGCGATTGTGCAGTCCGGTGAGCGCATCGGTGATCGCCATTTCGATCGACATCTGCACGTTGTCCCGCAAGCGTTCGGTATAGCGCCGACGTCGGACCTGCGTGCGCACGCGGGCCAACATCTCGTTTCTGTCGATCGGACGCAGAAGAAAGTCGTTGACCCCAATTTCGAGACCGCGCACCAGGCGCGAATTATCTTCGGGTTCAGCGATCGCAAGCAGCGGAACGTTGCGTGTGCGCTCAAGCGAACGCACCTGGCTGCAGAGCCGCAAGCCGTCGAAATTCTCCAGGCCGAGCGAAATGATCAGAACGTCGTAATTGCCTTCTGCTGCCCGAAATAATGCCTCACTCGGATCCGGTTCGACATCGATCGTCTGTTCGTCGGCAATCATGGCGGCAAGCCGCTCGTAGGATGACTTGCGGTCGTCCACCAGCAGGACGCGACCGCCCCGTCCCGTATCGGCTATCGCCTCGCGTGCCGGATTTTCAATCCCGATCTCTCTTGACGTCTGCGCACGCATGCGCAATTCGTCCGTCATCATTTTCAAACGCACAAGCGAACGCACGCGTCCGATCAGCGCGATGTCGGATACCGGCTTGGTAAGAAAATCATCAGCACCGGCCTCCAGGCCTTTGACCCGGTCGGAGGGTTGATCGAGCGCGGTGACCATGATCACCGGGATGTGGTGGGTCGCCGGATTGAGCTTCAGGCGTCGGCAGACGTCGAAGCCGTCCATGTTCGGCATCATGACGTCGAGCAGGACGATGTCGCATTCCGAGCGTTCGCAGATCGCGAGCGCGTCCTGACCGTTCAGGGCGGTCATGACATCAAAATACTCTGCCGATAGCCGCGCTTCCAACAGCTTGACGTTGGCGGGAACGTCGTCGACGACGAGAATACGAGCAGTCATCGAACAATCCCTACGCGTTGCCGAGGAAGTGACGAATGGTTTCGATGAACTTGCTCACCGAGATCGGTTTGGACAGATAGGCTTCGCAGCCGCCCTGCCGGATGCGTTCCTCATCACCCTTCATGGCAAAGGCGGTAACGGCCACCACCGGAATAACCTTGAGTTCCGGATCGTCCTTCAGCCATTTCGTGACTTCGAGGCCGGAAACCTCCGGCAGCTGGATATCCATCAGAATCAGATCGGGCCGGTGCTTACGCGCAAGGTCGAGCGCTTCGATACCATTGCGGGTACCGACGGTCTCGTAACCGTGTGCTTCCAATAGATCATGGAAGAGCTTCATGTTGAGCTCGTTGTCCTCCACGATCAGGACGGTTTTGGCCATCCCACGTCCCCCTGCGGCCTGCTATCCGTCCCGGCCGTGCCATCCAGACTTGATGACCGCATCAGTAGGCGCGATCCGCCACCTGATGTTATCTTGCGACGGTAGAGGGGAAACCTTTCGGGATCGTAATCGCTAGAAATAACCATTGAAAGTTAATGGCTTTTAACGCTTTTTCCCACGTCCGCTGCCGGTCCGATCATGTCTGTTCGTGGTTTGCAGCTTTTCCATGACGAAGGTAACCGGCCACGACCGCCGCGCTGCTGATCTGTTCCACTTGATCAAACCTGCGAAGGTGGGAGACCGATAATGAAACAAGCCGACGCTGAAGCCATCGCCATCGAGGCGCTCAATTTTCTTGCCGCCGATGCCACCCGGCTGGTCCGCTTTCTGGACCTTTCCGGCCTCGACCCCGCGTCAATCCGCGCCGCTGCGCGGAACACCGGCTTTCTGACCGGCGTCCTCGACTATGTAAGCGGCGACGAGGCGTTGCTGATGGATTTTGCCGACTCGGCCGGGGTCAAACCCGGTGTCGTCGGCAGAGCGAGGACCACCTTGGGTGGTCAAAACTGGGAGCGCGATGTGCCATGATCGGCCGCCGGCCCGAATATTGGCGGCCGGCGTTTGGGTCCCGGCTGTGACATGACGGGTTTCTGCCGCGACTGTCTCGCCGATATTCCGGAGCAGGCCACCCGCTGTCCGGACTGCGGGTCGCCACGGCTGCTGCGCCATCGCGCCATGGATCGCCTGTCGATCGCGCATATCGATTGCGACGCGTTCTATGCCGCGATCGAGAAGCGCGACGATCCAACGCTACGCGACAAACCCTTGATCGTCGGCGGAGGGCGCCGCGGCGTTGTCACGACCGCCTGCTACATCGCCAGAACTTACGGCGTGAAATCGGCGATGCCGATGTTCCAGGCGCGCCGTCTATGTCCGACGGCCATGGTGGTACCACCGAATATCGCAAAATATTCCGGCGTCGGACGACAGGTGCGCGGACTGATGCAAGAGCTGACGCCGCTGGTCGAACCATTGTCGATCGACGAGGCGTTTCTGGATCTCTCCGGAACCGAGCGGCTGCATGGTCTTTCACCGGCGAAATCGTTGGCACGCTTCGCCAAACGGGTTGAGACGAGCCTCGGCATCACCGTCTCGATCGGGCTATCGGAGAACAAATTTCTCGCCAAGATCGCGTCCGACCTGGACAAGCCGCGCGGCTTTTCCGTATTTGCGCGCGATGACGCTCCCGCCTTTCTCGCACCCAAACCGGTCACATTCATTTGGGGGGTCGGCAAGGCGATGGGTGCGCGGCTCGCGCGCGAAGGGTTCAGGACCATTGCCGATGTGCAGCATGCCGACGAAACCGATCTGATGCGACGACTGGGAGCCGAGGGGTTGCGGCTGTTGCGGCTGTCGCACGGCGTCGACGACCGCCCGGTCCGCCCCGACCGGGAGACCAAGAGCGTCTCGGCCGAAACGACGTTTGAGCGGAACATCGCGACATTTCGTGCGCTGGAGCGGACGCTGTGGGTGCTGGCGGAAAAAGTGTCCGCACGGCTCAAGACCAAGGACATTGCCGGCGGTACGGTCACGCTCAAACTGAAGACCGCCGATTTCCGTCTCCGCACCCGTGCCCAATCGCTGGCGGCTCCGACGCAACTCGCCGACAAGGTGTTCAAGGCCGGACGCGACCTGCTCGCGCGTGAATGCGACGGCACCGCCTATCGCCTCATCGGCATCGGCGTCTCCGGGTTGACCGGTGCCGACGACGCCGACCCGGGCGACCTGGTCGATCAACACGGTCAGCGTGTCGCCGCCGCCGAGCATGCGATCGACCAATTGCGGGCAAAATTCGGACGCGCCGCCGTCGTCAAGGGTCTCGCGTTTGGTGAGGACGAGTAGAACTCAGCGGCCTATTTGCAGGGCTCGGCATCCTTGATGTCTAGCTGAGTCATCTCGCCCACCACGGTGAAGTCGCCGTAGTCCAACGTCAGCGCACGCGAAATGCCGTTCTCATAGAGTTCGAATCCAATGGAATAGACCGGCGTCTGCTCGCCGATCGCTTCCTTCGCATTCTTATCGAAATAGCTGATGGTGACCGGCCAGCGCTTAAGACCTTTGAGCGCGGGCTTGCCCGCTGCGGCGTCGGTCGGTGCCTTGTCGCCGGGACGGATTTCGTGACCGATGACGGTCAGAGTGTTGTACACTTTTTGCCCGGTTTCCGAGCCATCGTAGACCGGAAAATCGAGAATGGTCTGTCCTGTCCGCGCGGCCTCGATGGTCCGTCGAATATGTTCGGTCGGAAACACCATGTCGGCGCCAAGATTGAACGTTTGTTCTTTCGGCTTGGACAGCTTCACCGCCAGACTATCCGGACTGCGTTCGGCCCGCCCGTCGACGGAATCCACCTTGTCCTGGTTGACATAGTTTTCCGAATTGAAGCGGAAGCTCTTGGCGGTGCCATCTTCCCAGGTGGCTGCCCGCAGGTCGCTGACCGAAATCTTCCCTTCGCCGTTGTCCAGCTCAGAGACCTGCCGAAAATGGAGGGCGTAGCCGTCGCAGGCACTTCCCGAAAAATCATAAAGAATGCGGCCGCGCACGGCCTCCACCGCGCGTTGTCCGTGCGATTGCCCGAGCTTGAGATCGTACACCGCCCGATGCGGCACAAGGGTGATCGCCGCCGCGGGTCCCACCGCGAACGCTGGAGCGACAAGAGCCGTCGCGGCCACCGTGGCCGCTGCGCAAAGGACAAAACAACCTAACATGGTGGCTTTCGCCATAGGGACTCGCTCCTGTTGTGCCCCAACCGCAAAACATAGTCCTGACGACCGTGTATCACAACCTGGGGCGTATGCTTGCATGCCGTCGCCCGATCGGCGAAGACTGACTTGCCAATCCTTGGACTGCATTCCTTGGATCACGACACTTGCAAGGCAATTCTTAGACAGTGGAACGGACGGCGGTGGATTCCTCCGCGATGCCGATCCAGCAGGAGAGCACCATGGCCGGAGCCATCGAGAAGAAACTCGCAGAACTCGGAATTACGGTATCGACCCCGGTTGCGCCGGTCGCAAACTATGTCGGCTTTGTCCGGACCGGCAATCTGCTGGTGGTATCCGGGCAAATCTGTCTCGGCGGCGATGGAAAGCTGGTGGCGGCCGGCAAGCTCGGCGCCGGCGTCTCGATCGAGGACGGCCAAAAGGCCGCACGCGCCTGCGCCGTCAACTTGCTCGCACAATTGAAAGCCGCCCTTGGCGATCTCGATAAGGTCGCGCGCGTGATCCGGCTCGGGGGCTTTATCAATAGCGCACCGACCTTTCTCGACGGCCCGAAAGTGATGAATGGCGCCTCCGATCTCATGGTCGCCGTATTCGGCGACAAGGGCCGTCACGCGCGGACGACGGTGGGCGTCGCTGCGCTGCCCCTCGACGCCGCCGTCGAGGTCGAGGGCTTGTTCGAGATTTCCTAACAAGCCGAAGTGGGAAGACCGATGTCCGGCCTCGACTGGCTGACCGCGCGTCCGATCGCCCATCGCGGATTGCATGATGCCGGCGCCGGCATCATCGAGGGGACCGCCTCGGCGGTCTCCGCGGCAATCGCGAACGAATACGGGATCGAAGTCGATCTGCAGATCACCGCTGACGGCGAAGCGATGGTGCATCACGACGACTGTCTCGGACGCCTCACCGAGGGCAACGGCCGATTGTCGGCGATGACGACGGCCCAGCTCAAGCACGTTCGTTTCAAGGCGACGTCCGATCGCATGATGACACTCGGCGAACTGTGCGAACTTGTTTGCGGCCGGACAACGCTGCTGCTTGAATTGAAGAGCGTCTTTAACGGCGATTGCCGGGTCGCCTTGCGCACCGGCGACGTCTTGAAAAGCTACGTCGGGCCGGTTGCGGTGATGTCCTTTGACCCGCACCTCGTCGCCACGCTGAAAGATGCTGCGCCCCGGCTCGTGCGCGGCATCACCGCCATGGGCCATTATGATGATCCCGAATGGGAGCCGCTCTCCTGGTGGCAGAAGCTGAGCTTTCCCCATCTTCTGCAAAGCCTGACCAGCCGCCCCCAATTCGTAGCCTACGCGCTCGGCGATCTCCCTGCCCTCGCGCCTTGGCTCGGACACGCTCTTGGTCTTCCCTTGCTCGCGTGGGTCGCGCGCAGTGAAGGCGACCGTCGCCGTGTCTCCGGGGTCTCCGATCAAATCATCTTCGAGGATTTCCGGCCCTGAGGCGTTTGCAATTTAAAATTCGGGCAACCCGCTTTAGGATCATCGCGGGGCGGCGGCAGCCCTGACCACACGTCGATCATGAGCATCAGCCTGCGCATCCGCGTCATACCTGCCCTCGTGGACGTCCCAGCCGAACACTGGGATCGCTGCGCCAATCCAGGTCCTCACGACGGTCACAAGACAAACTATAACCCATTCATATCGCATGATTTCCTGTCGTGCCTGGAGATCTCTAAATCGGTATCGGCGCGCACCGGCTGGCAACCGCAGCACCTGCTCGCCGAGACCAATGACGGCGAGATCATCGGCGTTGCGCCCTGCTACCTGAAGTCTCACTCGCGCGGGGAATACGTGTTCGACCAAGGATGGGCGGAGGCCTATGAGCGCGCCGGCGGTGACTATTATCCCAAACTTCAGGTCGCGGTCCCGTTCACACCCGCGACCGGTCGGCGGCTTCTGGTCGCGGCCGGCCCCGATGAGGCAGTTGTGCGCTCGGCGCTGGCCGACGGCCTTGTCGAACTCTGCAAGGTTCGTGGCGCCTCATCGGCCCACGTCACTTTTTTGCCCGAGCCCGAATGGCGCTTCCTGGGCGATCGCGGCTTCCTGCAGCGCACCGACCAGCAGTTCCACTGGAACAACTCGGGATACCAGACATTCGACGATTTTCTCGATGCGTTGGCCGCGCGCAAACGCAAGGCGATCCGGCGCGAGCGCCGGCAAGCGGTCGACAATGGCATCGACATCCATCCGCTGACCGGTTCCGATCTCACCGAATCCGTCTGGGATGCTTTCTTCGCTTTCTATATGGAAACGGGATCGCGCAAATGGGGGCGCCCTTATCTCACCCGCGGCTTTTTTTCGCTGATCAGCGAGCGCATGGCCGACAAGATCCTCCTGGTGATGGCGAAGCGGGCGGGACGATGGATCGCCGGCGCCATCAATTTCGTCGGCTCCGACACGCTATTCGGACGCCATTGGGGCGCGGTCGAGCATCACCCGTTCCTCCATTTCGAACTCTGCTATTATCAGGCGATCGACTACGCCATTGCGCATGGTCTCAGGCGTGTGGAGGCGGGCGCGCAGGGCGAGCATAAATTGTCACGCGGATATCTTCCGACCACGACTTATTCCACTCACTACATCGCCGATCCGGCGTTGCGGCGGGCCATCGACGAGTATCTGGCGCGCGAGCGCGCCTATGTGGAAGCCGCCGGCAAGGAACTCGCCGAAGCGGCCCCTTTCCGCAAGGATCTTGCGGAAGAAGATGTGTAATCTGTCTGCCACCCCGCACGGAGCCAGCGATGCAGAGCTACGATCCGGATAATATTTTCGCGAAAATTCTCCGAGGCGACCTTCCCTCGCACAAGGTCTACGAGGACGAACGGGCGTTTGCGTTTCTCGACATCATGCCGCGCGCGCCCGGACACACCCTGGTGATTCCGAAAGTCCCGGCGCGGAATATTCTCGACGTCTCCTCCGATGATCTCGCCTACGTCATGCGCATCACGCAGAAGATCGCGCGGGCCGCAGTCAAGGTGTTCGCGGCGGATGGCATCACGATTCAGCAGTTCAACGAACCCGCCGGCGGCCAGGTCGTGTTTCATCTCCACGTCCATATCATCCCGCGCCAGAGCGGCGTCGCGCTCAGGGCCCCCGCGAGTTTCAAGGAAGAACCGTCCGTGCTGGCCGACCAGGCCAAAAAGCTGGCCACCGCCTTGGAAGCGAAGTGACGCTTCACCGCTCTCGATGAGCCGCTACCAGCGCCAGGCGAGATCGCCCAGCACCAGCGCTATTTCTCCGCCGAGGACGCCGACGAACACGGAACGCTTCGCGATCAGGAAAGCCAGGAAGCCGAGGGCGACCGCGGCCACGCGGACCGTCAGCGGTATGGTCGCGAGCGCGCCCGGCGGGCTCAGAACCAGTTGCGCGATCACACCTGCCAGCACGGCGGTCGCCACCGCCCGCACCCAGACCAAAATCTCGGATCCCTCGTCGATCCCGCGCGCAAGCACGATACCGAGCCAGCGCCAGATTTCGTTCGGCAGAAATCCGACCAGGATGAGGGCTAGATAAGGTCCGAGATCATGGACGGTCATTGTCATAGCCGCGTCTCGCGCACGCGATGAACGCCGTAGGCCAGGGTTCCCGCAACAAGGCCCGCCAGCAGCAGGTCAAGTTCGAACTTCGCCAGCGCAAACAACGGCGCCAGGACGATCCCGAATGCGAAAGCAAGTCGGTCGAGGAGCTCCCGGCTGTTGCGGACCGTCGATACGAAAAACGACATCGGTGTCAGAAACAGCACGGCGGCCGCAAACAATGTCGGTAGTTTTGCCGCAAGCACGTAGCCAACCACAGTCGCGAGCAATGCAGGGCTCATAAGTCCGACACCGAGCCCGTTGCAAAATGCGACCCTGCGTTCGCGCGGCAAACCCGGCACCAATCGCAGTGCCTCGATCCACATGCTGACGGCCGTGAAATGAGCTGGCAGCAGCAAGTGCCGATAACCGGTACGCGGCGTCTTGATCAGCGGCAGCAGCGCCACCACCATCGGCAACAATCGCATGCTGCTCAATCCGACGGCGATCGCGGCCTGGATCAAGGTGGAACCCGAGCCCAGGGTCGATACGATGATGACCTGGGCCGGCCCCGCCCACATCACCATGGTGGAGACTTCGGCCCACAGCAGACTGAATCCGAGATCGTGGGAAAGCGCCCCGTAACCGATATAGGTGCCGACCAGCACGTACACGAAGACCGAATTCAACGCGGCCCGGAGCCCCTGAAGGAAGGCGTCGCCGGATGTGGTTGCCGCAGCATCCGCTCCGCCGGAATTCAATGCGGTCTTGAATCCCAGCGCCGCGCGCATTTTCGCTAAGCGAACTAAGATTCGCTTCGCGCCGAAATGCCCGAATGATGAAAAACCAAACATGTTCTGACCGCCCGCCGTGGGTGTCCCACAGCGCGCTCCGGCGTGCAACGAGCATCGTCAGATTTTCCGAGCGAGGACGGCAGGATTTTCACCGACCTAAAAGAGGCGACCGCTGCACGCGCCGGCGTCAGACCGACAACCCGAACGTCTGCTGAAGTCCCCGCAACCCGGCGGGCGTGATCGCGAGCGCGCGGGAATCGCGCAGCCGCGAAACCCATCCGAGGTCGAAACAGCGCGCTGCCAGCGCGGCGCCCACCGCACCGCCGAGATGCGCGCGCCGCTCAGTCCAATCAAGGCACGGCCGGCAGAACGCGCGCCGTCGCGGCCTGGCATCATCGAGATCGATTCCGAACTGCAGGAGAAACGCGACACCGCTCGGGGTCACCTCCCCACCCTCTTCGGCCAGCACGAGGTGACCGTGGGTACAGAGCGATTCCGCCAGACCGACCCCGAGCCGCCCGGCGAAATGGTCGTAACACGTGCGGGCACGTCGCATTGCTTCGTCTTGTTTGGAAGGCGGACGATGACGCGGTGGCGCCTCTGCGGCGACCGCCAGGATTCCTTCCAGCATCTGCCCGACAAGTGGCGTTCGAATTCGGTAGTAGCGGTGCCGCCCTTGTTTCACCAATCCGAGCAGGCGTGCGTCGGTCAGCTTGGCCAGATGGCCGCTGGTCGTCTGCGGCGATACACCCGCGGCAAAGGCGAGTTCCGAGGCGGTGAGCGCACGGCCATCCATCAAAGCACAGAGAATATTGGCGCGCGCGGGATCGCCAACCAAGGCAGCGATTTCAGCCAGTCGAACATCCGTCATGATCGTCGCAGTGTAGCAACTTGGGATCGGGTGGCCAGCCCCGACACTTCGGCCCCGGCCGTACTATTGCAACGTGACTTTGGTTCGGACGTTCCCCACCTGAGGCAGGTCGCACTTCGCGCACATCATGGAGGAACCCAGTGACCATTGCGGTGACGCGAACGGCAGAGCGCCTTGGCGGGAACACCACACTCGTGCTTCTGACAACGTCACTGGGCGTTCTGATTGCGCAAGTCGATACATCCGTGGTCAATCTCGCGCTCAAACCCATCGATGCCGAGCTTCACGCCGGCGTGACCGCGCTGCAATGGGTGGTCGATGGCTACAACATCGTCTACGCAAGTCTGCTGCTGACCGCCGGCACCCTCGCCGACCTCTATGGCCGGCGCCGCATCTTTGCACTGGGAATCGCGCTATTCTGCCTCGGCTCGCTCGTCTGTGGCCTCGCGCCCAATGTCGCAGCCCTGGTCTCGGGCCGGGTGATCGCCGGGTTAGGCGCCGCGCTCGAAGTGCCGACATCGCTCGCCATCCTGGCGGTCGCCTTTCCCGACAGTCGCAGACGCACCTGGGCGCTCGGAGTGTGGGCGAGTTGCAACGGACTGGCCTTCATCATCGGCCCGACCTTCGGCGGGATCTTGGTTGATGTCGCCGGCTGGCGCAGCGTCTTTCTGCTGATTATCCCGCTCAGCATTCTGGCGTTGGCCCTTACGCTCACATCTATTCCGGAATCCAAGGAACCGGACGGCCGGCGCCTCGATCTGCCGGGGCAGACACTCGCGATCATGGCGCTCGGAGCGCTCTCACTCGCCGTCATCGAGGGACCGCGCTGGGGCTGGACGTCGTTGCCGGGGCTGCTGTCGGTGGCGACATCGATCGCAACCGGCGTGCTCTTTGTACGCCGGCAGGCGGGCCAGGACGGAGCGCTGGTGCCTCTGCCGATGTTCGAGAACAGCGTCTTTTCCGCCAGTCTCGTCGTTGCCGGCTGCATGACGTTCGGCATGTACGCCATGCTTTTTCTGACACCGCTCTATCTGCAGATCGCGCGCGGCAACAGCGCTCTCGTTGCCGGCCTCGAATTGCTGCCGATGTCGATTGCCTTTGTGGTCGTTTCGCAATTGTCCGGCAAGATCGCCAACGCGCTCGGGCCGCGCATTCCGATGACCTCAGGCATGACCCTGATGGGCATCGGGTTGCTCTTGCTCGCTCTCATCCCGTTCGCCGACAGCCTCGTACTCATCGAGGGCGCGTTGCTGGTGATCGGCTGCGGCCTCGGACTCAATACCGGTCCGGTCAATTCGGTCGCGGTCACCAACGCGTCCGCAACGCGAGCGGGCACGGCTTCCGGGCTGGTCAACACCGCCCGCATGGTCGGGGCCACCCTCGGCGTTGCCGCCATCGGCGCGCTGGTCGCGCTTTTCGGCCGCGAGGGATCGGGCATCGTTGGCGGGTTGTCACCGGCCTTCATCGCCGGCGCCGCCGCTGAATTTTTAGGTGCCCTGGTCGCCCTTGTATTCATTCGAGGAAACTCGCTACAGCATCAATCCCGCTGACCCCCTCACAACGACGCCAGCCCACATGCACGACTTCGCCTCCATCCTCCTTGTTTCCTCGATTGCCTTTCTGCTGGCGGGTTTCGTCAAGGGCATGATCGGCATGGGGCTGCCCACGGTTGCCATCGGTCTCTTGAGCGTGGTGATGCTGCCGGCGGAAGCCGCCGCGCTGCTGGTTTTTCCGACCATCGTCACCAATATCTGGCAACTTGCGGCGGGATCGAACCTGATTCCACTGGTGCGGCGTCTCTGGGTGATGCTGGCCACCAGTGCACTCGCGACCTATGCCGCGTCCGGGCTGCTGGCCGACACCAGCGGGCGCGCGACCATGGCGCTCGGGATTGCTCTGATCTGCTACGCGGCCATTGGCCTGGCCAAGGTGCATGTCTCGACGCCGGCCTGGACCGAACCATGGCTGTCGCCGGTGATCGGCGCGACCACGGGCGTGATCGCCGGGGCGACCGGCGTGATGGCGCTGCCCGCCGTCGCCTATTTCCAGGCTATTGGCCTGAACAAGGAAGACATGATCCAGGCACTCGGACTGTCGTTCACGATCTCCATGCTGGCGCTGGCGGCGGGATTAGCGCGCGCCGGTGCGTTTCACGGATCCGTTGTCGGAGCGTCCGCGCTCGCGCTTGCGCCGGCCAGCCTTGGAATGCTGGTGGGACAATGGGTGCGGATGCGGATCCAACCGGACCTGTTTCGGTTTTGCTTCTTCCTCGGCCTGCTCGGCCTCGGCGTCCACCTCACCCTGCGGTCGCTGCTCTAATTCGAGAGCACGGGATGTTGCGCAAGAGCGTGCTTCGTCACTCGCGCCGTTCTCAGACCTTGACCAGCGGAACCTTGGGCACCGAACTGCGACCGCCGGACGACTGTCCGCCGCCTTCGTCCTTCGGGCCGGATGGTTTGCTGCGCCGGGGAGTACCCCCGCCGCGGCGTTTGCCGCGCGGGCTGACCTCGGGGATCTTTTCCGGCTTCGGCGTCACCGGACCTTCGAGATATTCAAAGTCCAGCTTCTCCGTGCCTTCGGCGTCCTTGACGAGAATGACGCGGACGTGACCACCGGACTTGAGCTTGCCGAACAGAACCTCGTCGGCGAGCGGCTTCTTGATGTACTCCTGAATCACGCGCCCCATCGGACGGGCACCCATCTGTTCGTCGTAGCCGTGCAGAATCAGCCACTGCGAGGCTTCCTCCGAGAGCTCGATGGTGACGTCGCGATCGGCCAGTTGCGCTTCGAGCTGGAGAATGAACTTCTCCACCACCTTGGCGATGATCTCCGGAGTGAGGTGGCCGAAGGTGATGATCGAATCGAGCCGGTTACGGAATTCCGGCGCGAACATTTTATTGATCGCTTCGACGTCATCGCCTTCGCGCTTGGTGCGCGTGAAGCCGTAGGCCGCCTTGGCCAGATCCGCTGCGCCTGCATTCGTGGTCATGATCAGGATCACATTGCGGAAATCGACCTGCTTGCCGTTATGATCGGTCAGCTTGCCGTGATCCATGATCTGGAGGAGCACATTGAACAGATCCGGATGGGCCTTCTCGATTTCGTCGAGCAGAAGCACGCAATGCGGATGCTGGTCGATGCTGTCGGTCAGCAGGCCGCCCTGGTCGAAACCGACATAGCCGGGAGGCGCGCCCAAGAGCCGAGATACGGTGTGGCGCTCCATGTATTCGGACATGTCGAAGCGGACCAACTCCACCCCGAGCGAAGCCGCGAGTTGCTTGGCCACTTCGGTCTTGCCGACGCCAGTCGGGCCCGAGAAAAGGTAGCATCCGATCGGCTTTTCCGGCTCGCGCAGGCCGGCGCGAGCGAGTTTGATCGACGCTGAAAGCGCCTCGATCGGCTTGTCCTGACCGTACACAACCCGCTTCAGTGTTGATTCCAGATGGGCGAGCACTTCCGCGTCGTCTTTCGACACGGATTTTGGCGGAATGCGCGCCATGGTCGCGATCGTGGTCTCGATCTCTTTCAGGCCGATGGTCTTACGCCGCTTGCCCTCCGGCAGCAGCATCTGCGCTGCGCCCGACTCGTCGATCACGTCGATCGCCTTGTCCGGCAGCTTACGGTCGTGGATATAGCGGGCGCTCAGTTCCACCGCGGCCTTGATGGCTTCGTTGGTATATTTGAGCTTGTGATAGTCCTCGAAATACGGCTTGAGGCCCTTGAGGATCTCGATCGCGTCACTGACCGTCGGTTCGTTGACGTCGATCTTCTGGAAGCGACGGACAAGCGCGCGGTCCTTTTCGAAGTACTGGCGATATTCCTTATAGGTCGTCGACCCGATGCAGCGCACGGTCCCGGAGGCGAGCGCAGGCTTCAGCAGGTTGGATGCATCCATGGCGCCGCCCGAGGTGGCGCCGGCTCCGATCACGGTATGAATTTCGTCGATGAACAGGATGGCGCCCGGATAGGCCTCAAGTTCCTTGATGACCTGCTTCAGACGCTCTTCGAAATCGCCGCGATAGCGCGTGCCCGCGAGCAGCGTGCCCATATCCAGGGCAAACACCGTCGCGTTCTTGAGCACGTCCGGCACCTCGCCGTTAACGATCCTGCGCGCGAGTCCCTCCGCGATCGCAGTCTTGCCGACACCGGCCTCGCCGACAAATAACGGGTTGTTCTTTTGGCGACGGCAGAGAACCTGGATCGTCCGACTGATCTCAGCTTCGCGTCCGATCAAGGGATCAATCTTGCCGTCCCGCGCCTTCTTGTTGAGGTTGACGCAATAGGCATCGAGCGCCTCGCCCTTCTTCTTGGTGTCGTCGCTGGCTTTGGTGTCGGCCTCTTCGTCGACGCCGCGGGTGGGCCGCGACTCCGCCAAGCCCGGCCGTTTAGCGATGCCGTGGCTGATATAATTGACTGCGTCGTACCGGGTCATTTCCTGCTCTTGCAGGAAGTAGGCGGCATGGCTTTCGCGTTCGGCAAAAATTGCCACGAGAACATTCGCGCCGGTAACTTCCTCCCGCCCGGACGACTGCACGTGGATCACCGCACGCTGGATTACACGCTGGAATCCAGCCGTGGGCTTGGAATCCTCCGAGCCATCGGTCACCAGGTTTTCCAATTCGGATTCGATGTAAGCGACGAGATTGCGCCGCAGCTTGTCCAGATCGACGTTGCAAGCCCGCATCACTGCGGCTGCATCCTGGTCGTCGATCAGCGCGAGCAGCAGATGCTCCAGCGTCGCGTATTCATGGTGGCGCTCGTTGGCGAGGGCCAGAGCCCGGTGGAGCGACTGCTCGAGGCTGCGCGAGAATGTTGGCATCAGGTTCTCTTCATTCCGTTGATAACGCCCCCGGTATCACTTCTTTTCCATCACGCATTGGAGAGGATGCTGATGTTTGCGGGCAAAGTCCATGACCTGCGTCACTTTGGTCTCCGCGACCTCGTAGGTGTAAACCCCACACTCGCCGATTCCATGATGATGCACGTGCAACATGATTCGTGTCGCTGCTTCGCGATCCTTGTTGAAAAAGCGCTCGAGCACGTGAACCACGAATTCCATCGGCGTGTAGTCGTCGTTGAGCAACAGCACGCGGTACAGGTTCGGGCGCTTGGTCTGAGGCTTGGTCTTGGTGATGACGGCAGTGCCCGGACCGCCGGGGTCGCCCTTGCGCTTGCGGTCGTCGTCGGCCGACCGCGGGCGCGGCTTGCGGTCGTCGTGTGCGACCGGGGCAATTTGTGGGCAGCTTAACGGGGTCATGGCTGGTCGCGGGTTCCGCTGCTGTGCCGGCGTGTCCGGTCGTCCTGACAAGAATCATGCCGCAAAGTGGCGGAAGATTGTAGGGTTAAATAATAGGCAACGACAGCGTGGTTTTCCAGAGCGGAATTCTCCCCCATCCGGGACGCGATCAGCGCATGGCTTACAACGTACTGGAACGCGCTGCCCGGTGATTTGTTCGGTTAACGCTTCCTCGCTCGGCACCCATCGAGATTCCCCAACGCGGGCAACAGAAACTCAAGTAGTGGCCCGCATGCTCGTTGAAAATATGTCACCAACGGGCAACAGCCATGCGGGTTACGCGACTTGTTTGCAGCGTCATTCATCACCTCGTGCGGGATCGGCGCGCGAGCACGTTACCGGTGTTTGCCGTCGTCGCCCTGCCGATGATCTACCTGGTCGGCATGGGGATCGACTACACCCAGGCCTCTCGCCGCCAAGCGAAACTCAATGCTCTGGCCGACGCCGCGGCGCTCGCGGCGATCACGCCGGCGGTGATGGCAGAGTCCGACGCGCTGGCGATTGCGGCCGCCACCAATATGTTCAATGCGCAGGCCACCCGGATGTCGGGCATCAGTTACGACCCCACCAAGTTGACAGTCACCGTCGCAGACAACGGTCCGCAGCGCACCGTCACAGTAGGCTACCAGGCCGCGTCGCAGAACATGTTTCCGGGGGTCCTCAGCCTGCAAACCATCGCGCTGCGGGGCAGTTCACAGGCCACCACGTCTCTGCCACCCAACATCGATTTCTATCTCCTGCTGGACAATTCCCCATCGATGGCGATCGCGGCCACCACCGCCGGCATCAACACCATGGTTGCCAATACGCAGGCGCAGGGTGGTTGCGCGTTCGCCTGCCATGAAACGGCTCCGCAACAGGACAACCTTCAAAACAAGAACCCAGCCGGCAGGGTCGACAGCAGCGTCGACAACTACGCGCTGGCGAAGAACCTCGGCGTCGTCACGCGTATCGACAATCTGCGCGCGGCCACGCAGACTCTCATGACGACGGCGCAGGCGACAGGCCAAGCGAACAACACGACGTACCGGATGGCAATCTACACCTTCAACGCCGGCTTTAATACCATCGCAGGCCTGACCTCCAACCTGACCCAGGCCGCGAACCTGGCCGGCGGCATCGATGTGCTGCAGGTCTACGCAAACAACAAGCTCACATCGTCGAACAGCAACAGCGACACCGATACCAACTATGACGGCGCCATGAACAACATCAACAGCATCATGCCCTCGCCGGGAACCGGCGCCGCCAACGACAAACCACAGGAAGTGATGTTCTTCGTCACCGACGGTGTCGAGGACGAAATGGTCAGCGGCAGCCGCCAGCAATCGCTGATGGACCCCGCGTGGTGCACAACGATCAAGAACCGCGGCATCCGGATCGCATTGATCTACACGACGTACCTGCCGTTGCCGACGAATTCCTGGTACAATAGCTATATCGCGCCGTTTCAGCCCAATATCTCGTCGACTTTACAGAGTTGCGCGTCGCCCGGGCTGTTCTTCGAAGTCAGCACCGACCAGGATATTTCGGCGGCGATGATCAAGCTGTTCGACTCCGCCGTGCAGACCGCATACCTGCAGCGATAGCAAAAAGCCCGGCGACTAGCCGGGCTCAACGCTCGTGCGGAAGCGGGGCGGCTATTTCCCGGCCTTGGCGAGATAGCTCTCGAACGGCTTGTAACTCTCCTTGGCAAGATCGGCATACAATTCGCCAAGCTTGGTCGCCTCGGCAACGAAGCCCTCATAGGCCAATTTGACGTAGTCGCTCTGCAACTCCATCGCCTTCTCGATCGACATTGCGCCGAACAACTTCTCCACCGCTGCGGTGCTTTCCTCAAACGACTTCTTGGAATAGTCGGCGACTTCGACGGCAATGGCCTGCACGCTCTTGGACACCGCACCGAAGGACTTCAGTGTGGCGTCCATATTGTCTTTTCCGAACTTCTGCATGTCTTCGAGATTCTTCATTTACGGCATCCTTCCCCGGTCCACCGCTCGAGTGCGGCGGCAGATTAGACATCCAATCGGGTATCCGAAGTCCTACTGGCCCTCGCCAAAGCTCGTTATATCGCACTGCACAAAAAGTCAACAAAACTCGGCATCCGTAAAATATGCAATCACCACGGGTTGCGGCCGACACGCGCTTAACGTTTTGGCAATGGCGGACTCCTACGGTCATTGACTGTGCACGGGCGCTCGCGTTTGAGTGCGCAGGCACTGACTACCATCGCGCTCCGCGTCGGTCTTCCGAAGCGACTGCGGTGGGACGGTACGGCGAATATCGGGACGTCTTCGTCTGCCGTTGGTCACAAAAAGGACAGGGACGTGGGGTGCCTTGGAGCACCCTGTGGATAAGGGTTAGGGGAGACCATGTTCCGCGTGCGTATCGGCCTCTCGACAGGATTGCAGTCGGTTGTCTGCGTCTTGACAGCGACATTGGTGCTGACGGCGGCAAATCCGGCGTTGGCGCGGCGTCATCATCGGCACGGTCCAGCCAGCTCGAACGGGTATAATCCCCCGTTCGCGTCGATCGTTGTCGACGTCAATTCCGGCAAAGTGCTGCAAGAATCCAGTTCGGACGGCCTGCGCCATCCGGCGTCGCTGACCAAGATCATGACGCTCTATATGCTGTTCGAGCGTCTCGACGCCGGCAAGCTCAAGCTCGACACCCCGCTGAAGGTTTCCGAACACGCGTCTTCACAGGCTCCTTCGAAACTCGGGCTGAAACCCGGGGATACCATCGAAGTCGAGGATGCGATCCGGGCGGTCGTCACCAAGTCAGCAAATGACATCGCTGTTGTGATTGCCGAAGCGCTCGCGGGCGACGAGGAAGAATTTGCCAAGCAGATGACGTCGAAGGCGCACGCCCTCGGAATGAGTCACACCGAATACCGAAACGCTTCCGGCTTGCCCGATGACAACCAGATCACGACAGCACGTGATCTCGCTGTGCTCGCCCGTGCCATCCAGGATCGCTTTCCGACGTATTACCGATATTTCGCCACGCCATCATTTACCTTTCACGGCGACACCATCCGCAATCACAATCACCTGCTCGGCAATGTCGAAGGGGTCGATGGGATCAAGACCGGCTATACCCAGGCGTCCGGCTTCAACCTGGTCACTTCGATGAAGCGCGGGACGCGCCGCGTTGTCGCTGTGGTATTGGGCGGGCGAACCGCGGGGGCTCGTGACGCGCAGATGCGCGAACTGCTCGATCAACAAATTGCGCACGCGTCTGACCGGCGCACCGCGCCGCTGGTCGCCGAGAACGCGCCGTCGAACGATCCGCGTGCCAAAGCATCCAGCTTTGCCCTCGCGTCCGTCGCCTCTCCCCCTTCCGCGCGGGCCGAGCCCGCGATGACGGCAGCGGCTCGCGCGGCACAGGGCTCGTCGGATCCGATCAAGCCCATCATGGTCAAGACCATTCCGGTCAAGGCTGGCAGCACTCGAACGGCGTCTCTTGATCCTGCTCCCGCGCAGACGTCGCTGCCCGCGGTCGAACCGGCCAAGCCGCAAATCCTTGCGATCCGGCCAGATCCCGATCCGCAAACTCCGATCATCAATCCGCAGCCAGGCGTATTGGGTGTGCTCCCGGCCCAGCTGGCGGCACAGCCTCCGACAATGGCGGTTCAGCCGGTGATAGGCCCACCGCCCGCCACAGCTCTGCAAGCCAACAACCGACAAAATGCGGCGCCCCCCTCGTTCACGGCGTCAACGGCATCGTCGCCGATCGCTCAAACCGTCGTCGCTGTCGCGCGCGAAATCTCCCCGGTGACGCCGGCGAAAGCAGACCCGGCGCCACGGCCGGCGCAGACGCGTGCCGGCTGGATGATTCAAGTCGGCGCGCTCGAGGGCGAAGGCGAAGCCAAGGCGCGGCTCGATCTCGCGCAAAGCAAGGCGCGGGAGACACTCGGCCATGCCGAGGCCTTTACCGAGACGTTCGTCAAGGGCGACAAGACGTTCTACCGCGCGCGGTTTGCCGGCTTCGACAAGGAACAGGCGGAAGCCGCGTGCAAATCCCTCAAACGCAGCGAAATCCCCTGCATGGCGCTGAAGAACTGAGATCGAGATTGTTGCGGTAACGACTGTGCGGCGTTGGAAAAAGGCGTTGAGTGTTGCGTAAGTGTGGAGTGCTTAGCGATGGCGGCGAGTAAGGACGTCCTTGGCTTCATTGACGCGGGCCGCGAGGTACGTCGACCCCCCTTGGTCAGGATGCAGTTTCTTCATGAGCGCGTGGTGGGCTCGGCTGATTTGCTCCGGCCCCGCCCCCGCCTCAAGGCCAAGGATTTGATAGGCCTCTTGATCCGTCATTTTGCTGGAATGAGGCGCAGCGCCCTGCCCCGCCGCCGCACCGGCCTGCGCGTGTTCACGCCAGCGGGGATCCCGGCGATCGAGATACGCAGCGAGTAACGCCCGGCTTTCCTGATCGAACTCGGACTGGAGGGCGATCACGGTGGAGAGTTCGAGCGTGTCGAGGGGGGCGCCGGCGTAGCGACCGGCAACGATGCGACCGGTCATTTCTCCAGTACCGTGATCCAATTCCATTTCCAGGAATGCCGAGCGAACGCGCGAGATCTTGCCGCCACGCTGCCGACCCCATACCAAGCGGGACGGATCCCAGCGAACCCAGCCGAGCAGGCCGGCTCCGGTCACCGCCAGTCCTGCGGCGATGAAGATCTGCCCAAGCGCGCCGAGGAAGGCCGCGCCGGCGAGCGCCAAGACTCCGCCTGCGAACCGAACGCCGCGTGCTACCCCCGTCGGATTGGCTTGGGTAAAAGCTCCGCTGCCGGCGCGTCGAAGCGCAGCGAAACCGCGTCCGAGACGGGTTGCACGCGCGAGGCCCTTCGGATTGGCGCGGGTAAAGCCATTGACACCCCACAGCACCACCACAAGCACCGCTAGCCCGATCAGAATCGTCGGCATATCTATCTCAATTGCGCCAGCAGGCGGACCGCGCCGGCGTTTTGCCGCTGCGAGAGGTCATTCAGCGCCCGCAGACCGCCGGCCGCATAAGCGGCGGCCGCGCGCAGAAGATCACCCAGTTCGTCCGCCGCTCCGGGATTGAAGCGGCCATACGCACCGTGAGACAGCCGGGCGATTTCCCGAAAGGCCTGCTCCGTCACGGCGTCCCGACCTTCCTGAAAGACGAAGACCGGCACTCCGAGCAAGCCGAGTTCGCCGGCGGCCGTGCTCAGTTCATCGATTGCCTCTTCCACGGCGTCGCCGACGAAGACCAGGGCCTGCACCTTGGTCCGTCCGGTCTCGCGCCGCGCATGCGCCAGCACCCTGCCGATCTGGGTGTTGCCGCCGCGGCACTCAATCTTTTCCATCAGTCCGGCCAATCGTCGCGCGTCAGACACCCAGTCCGAGGATCGACACTCGGCCAGCCCCCGATAATACACCAATTGGATATCCAGGCTGCCGCTCACAGCGGCTTCCCGGAACATATCGGCCTGAAGCCGGCATGCCTGATCCCAGGTCGGTTGCCGGCTCATAGTCGCATCAAGTGCAAAGATCAGCCGGCCGTGGGTTCCAACGTTCGTCGGCGGAAGTCGACGCACCTGCTCCAAAAACGCATTGATCTCGTCGCACGATGAAGCGTCCGCCACCTCGGTGGCGAGGGGAGCAGGCGCCGGTGCGCCGTCTGACCGATCCTTTGCCATGCCAACGGCCTCGCGGGGATGGAAACGAGACGCCGGGTCACCCTTATGCCGCGTCACCCTCATTATGTGGCAATGCCCGATCCGCGGCACAATAACAGACCGCGCCTGCGGCGACGGCGTCAGTCCGCCCTCCGGTGGGGTAAAATCGCTACCGGCCAATCCGCCGGCTCAATCCGCCAATACGTCGTGCAATTCGAGCGGCTGACTGGCGGCGGCAAACCACTGGTCGCGGGCGGCGGCACGCTGATGCCCCCGCTCATCGAGCGGCAGCCGCAACAGTGCAAGCAATTCGCCAACCTCATCCTGTGCGGTGAGATGCGATAGGCTGGGGCGCGTCCCCAGGGTTCCTTCGTCGAGCCGGTCGAGCGCGGTCAGTCCGCGGGGAAAAAACTCGCGATAGATGACGCGCTCGGCCAATCCCGCCCCGAAACGAAAGCCGAGCCGGGGCGCGAGTTCGTGCAAGCCCTCGGCGACAAGCCGCTTGTTACGGGATCCGAGCGTCGACAGGCGGTTCCGGACCACGACCCAATCAATCAACCTGCCATCAACGATGCGGCGCTGTCGGCGCGCCTCGCGGACCATCTCGGAATAAAAGCTGTTGCCGGTGAGCGTGAACGTCTGCGGATCGATCGTGCCCAAGACATCGAAATCGACAAAACTATCGTTGAGCGGCGTGATCAGGGTATCCGCCATGGAATGGGCGAGCCGGGTCAGGTAACTGTCGGACCCTGGGGTGTCGATCACAACGAAATCGTGGGTGTGTTCGACTGCCGTGATCGCGTTGGCGAATCCGGAAAACTCGAACGCCTCGTTCTCGTCGATTTTTGTGCTTTCGCCGCGAACAACACAATGGTGCTCGGGTATTTCCAGATCGAGCTTGCCGCGCTTCGCCCATGCCCGCCGGTTTTCGACGTAGTGCGTGAAGCTTTGCTGGCGTGAATCCAAATCGATGGTGGCGACGCGTTGTCCGGCCTTCAGCAATGCGACAGCGACGTGCATCGCCGTGGTGGATTTTCCAGATCCACCTTTTTCGTTTCCAAGGACGACAACGTGCGCGGACATTGCTTGGTCCGGCACCAGCCGCCCGAAGTCCTCCGCAACCGACATGCGCTCCTCGACCACGAATTCTTCTTATCTTGTCCGAGTCACGTCAAGACATCGTATCGATATGTTCAATTGATGTTCTGTGCCCGCGCATTCACAGAGATATTTTTTGCGAACGCAGAAAATTCTCCGCCGCGTCGGATTCAATTCCTGCCAGTTGACATCGCTTGGAGCAAACACCGATGCCGCGTTGCGGCCGCCGAATTCGAGTGCCGCCACGGATCGTCAGCAACCGCGCATGTCGTCTCACGCTATTGCGTTGCGGAGGGAGAAAGTGGCGGCGCGCAGAGGGTGACCAAGCCACAGGCATTTTGTTAAGGTCGGGCGATCGACTGACGAACTGCCATTTGCTGAGAACCATGCCGCGCACGCCAAAAATCATCCGCACCCTTGCGGCGCTCGACCGCATCATCGGGCCATCGCGCCCGCGAAAGACGCTCGCCCTGGTGCCAACCATGGGGGCACTGCACGCCGGCCACCTGGCACTGGTGCGGCGGGCGCGGCGCCGCGCCCAGCGCGTCGTGGTCTCGATCTTTGTCAATCCAACCCAATTCGCGCCGCATGAAGATCTCGGCACCTACCCTCGTACGTTCGCGGCGGATCTTCAAGCTCTAGCGCAGGAGAATGTCGACATCGTCTGGGCCCCGAGCGTCGAGATCATGTATCCGGCGGGCTTTTCGACTGCCGTTGTTCCCGAGGGCCCTGCCAAGGCGGGACTTGAAGACGCGTTCCGCCCGCATTTCTTCGCTGGCGTCGCAACCGTCGTCACCAAGCTTTTCACCCAATGCCGTCCGGACTTCGCGATGTTCGGCGAAAAGGACTATCAGCAACTCCAGGTGGTTACGCGGATGTCCCAGGATCTCAATTTGCGCGTCAAGGTGATTGGAGTTCCGACCGCGCGCGAAAAGGATGGCCTCGCGCTGTCATCCCGCAACGCCTATTTGTCGGTCGCCGAACGGGCGACTGCGCCGGCCCTGTTCCGCAGCCTGACGGCTTGCGCCGAGCGGATTGCCTCTCGGGAGCCGATAGCATCTGTGCTGGCAGATGGACGCGTGGCGATCGCGGCGGCCGGCTTTGCCCTCGACTACCTCGAAGCACGTCATGCCCAGACCCTGCAGCCGATTACATCGGCGAAAGATGGGCCGATCCGACTTCTGGTTGCGGCCAGGCTTGGCAAGACCCGACTGATCGACAACGTCTCGGTTTAGGGCCCGTAGGGCTTGTTCCAAGCCCCTTACCGCGCCGATCCCCGTTCAGCACGTGCCAGGCACCGCCGCAGCGATTACCTCTCCATGGTCGGGTGACCGTTGCAACGCGAGGCAGCGATCACCCGTCCCGTGGCAATGTTCGCATCGAAAGCAAAGTCCAGGCAGCGAACGCTTCTCGTCGCGGACACCCTGAGCGCGGGGGGGGGACTCCTGTTACAGCGTGACCCTATTTCTTGGCAGCTTTCAACGGATCCTTGACGGCTTCAAAAGTGGCAAATTCGACGTTGTAGAGGCCGCCATTCACCTTTTCGACCTTGCGGATATACTCATTATGGACGACATCGCGCGTCTCCGGATCTATCGACATCGGTCCGCGCGGGCTCTCCCATTTCATGCCCTTCATGGCCGCAAGCAGGCCGTCCGAGTCGGTCTTGCCGCCGGTCTTCTTAAGCGCCTCATAGATCAGGTGCATGGCATCGTAGCCCCCGACCGCGATGAAGTTCGGCCGCCGTGCGTAGGTCTTCTCGAAGTCCGCGACAAATGACTTGTTCAGCGCGGAATCATGGACCGCGGAGTAATGATGGGCCGTCACGATCCCAAGCACCGCGTCAGTCATGCCGGGCAGTTCGTCATCGTCGGTCAAGTCGCCGGGGCCCACGATCCGGATCCCGGATTTATCCATGCCGCGCTCGAGAAACTGCTTGGCGAAGATGCCGGCCTGATTGCCGGGAAAGTAGACGAACAGGGTGTCAGGACCGAGATCCCGGGCCCGCTGCAGAAACGGGGAGAAATCCGGATTCTGCAACGGCACACGCAGGGACTCGATGATCTGCGCACCCCCTTTGACGGCGGCATCCTTGAAGGTGGTCTCGGATTCAACTCCGGGCGCCCAATCGTTTACGATGGTGACGATCTTCTTGGCGCCGTTTTTTACCACCCAGTCCGCAATGATCGAGGAGGACTGGCCGAGCGTGAAACTGGTGCGCACGATATAGGGCGAGCGCTCAGTCGCAATCGAAGCGCCCGATACCATGACCACCATCGGGATCTTGGCCTCGGTCGCGAGCGGAGCAATGGTCAATGCCGACGGGGTGATGCCGCCGCCGAGGATCGCCACCTTGTCGTTCACGATGAGGTCTTGGGCGAGACGCTTGCCGACGTCGGGCACGCTGCCGTCGTCCTTCACGATCAGTTCGATTTTTCGACCGGCGACGGTGTCACCATGCTCCTGGATGTAGAGCCGCGCGCCGTTGACCACCGCCTTGCCGACGGTATTGAACGGGCCGGTCAGCGATTGCACGAGCCCGATTCTGACAACGTCCTGCGCCAGGGCTTGGCCTGGGTCCAACGTGAACAAACCAATGAACACGCCGGCCATGGCGGCAACCGCTATGCGTCTGCGAAACATTTTGTCTCCTCCGGTTTTGCGAATTTGTTTTTTAGTGATCAACGGACTGGATCGGACCAAAACAGGTCAGACACGCTCCAGCACCGGCAATTGTGGCCGCTCGCCTTCCGCCTTGCCGGTGATCGGGGGACGCGGCAACTTGGCTTGACCGGCCTCCATGACAAAGTTCTGATCCAGCGAATACCACGGCCCCTTCACGTCCGACGCAGGCGGGGCATCGTTGGCGTGCAAAACATAGTTTCCGATCAGCGCCTTGGTGACGCCGAATTGGACATCGGTCTCGATATTCGGATCGTCCGGCGCGTAGATCTGCGAAATTAGTGTTTTGAAGCCGGCCTTGTAGATCAGAAAATGCAAGTGCGCCGGCCGCATGTTGTGGCGTCCCTGCGCGCGCAGGAACTCACCCACCGGTCCGTCGATCGGGATCGGATAGCCCGCCGGCTTGACACTGCGAAAATCGAAATGACCGTCCTTGTCGGTGACGAACTTGCCGCGCAGGTTCATATCGGCCTGACCCGGATCCTGGTTTTCGTAAAACCCTTCCGGCGACGAATGCCAGATGTCGACCTCGGCGCCTTCAATCGGCTTGCCGGCGGTGTCTTTGATCCACGCGTTCACAAACAATGCCGGTCCCGGGGTCGGCGATCGCACGATCGAGCCGCCGCTCGGGGTGCGTGGGGAATCCAGCCGCCAAAACGGGCCGAGCAAGTTGGCGGTGGTCTCGGTCTGGCCGTTGTTGCCGTTGTTGAGCAGGCAGATCAGCGTCGAAAATCCGAGCGACCCCGACATCAGAACTGCTTCATTGTGGGTGGCGTTGGTGTGCTTGCCGAGCGCGACAACGTAGGCGGTCGCGGCCTGAAACTCTTCCTCGGTCAACTTCACCTCGCGCGCGAAATCGTGCAAGTGGCGCACCAAGGCCGACATGATCTCCTTGAAACGCGGGTTGGGCGCACGATCCAATTCGCTGAGGACCGCCGCCGTAACATCGTGCTGGTCTTTGATGATCATGGACGCTTCTCTTTGGCTCTTTTTGGTCTGGTTTTACCCCACGCCGGGATCCTAGCACGGACCACGGCGGCGGTGATGGCACCGCATAGATCTTCGCTCGGCTGGCTCACGACGATCGGCGGCGTTGGCGCCGGTCGTCGGCACGCCCACAGACTGCGCGTAACCTATTTATTTTAAATGCTTTTCTGACAAGCATCGGATCACGACAGCGCCACCTACCGGCTGTCCCGCCTGCACCGCACGCTCAAGACCGACGTCCCCGTCGCGGGCTACAGCAGTCCAAGGTCCCTTAGTTCCCGTCGCAGATGCTCCGGCATGTCTTTCGCGCCCGGAGCAGCACGGTCCAGGTCGCGCGGGGCATCTTTGGAATCGAGATAGCGCCACCCCTGAAAGGCGCGGAACGGCCGCGGTTCCACCAGCACAACCTTGCCGTCGAGCACGAGCCGACAGCGGCCGACACCCTCGCCGTCGACGAATGGGCGGACGTCGAGCAACCGCTCGCGGCACATGATCTGGCCGCGGATGACCCAAAACAGCGATCCGCCGTCGAGCAATTCCTCCGCGCGCTTCGGCACCATTCGCGTGGTATGAATGTGCTCGCGCTTTGCTGGGCGTGGCTTCTTTTTCTGCTTCTGTCTGATCCAATCCTCGAGATCTTTGACGGTGTCGGCGCCGACACAGAGCTTGATCAAATGCAGCGGCATCAACAGAAGATCCTTCACGGTTTTTCGGCTGGGGTAATGACAACGATCCTGCCTTTTTCGGCGATCTGAACTCCGACGGCAACAGCGACGTTCGCGACCACGCCGTCGAGTGGCGCGAGAACGACATGCTCCATCTTCATCGCTTCGACGACCGCAAGGCGTTGGCCCTTGCGCACGACATCGCCCTGTTTGACCAGAACCTCCAGCACCTTGCCGTGCATCGGCGACGTCACCGTGCCTCCTCCATCGCCGTGCACAATGTCGACGGCCTCAAAGTCCATGCGCCTGACGATGGTCTGACGCCCGGCGCGCAGGACGTAGACGGCGTCATGGGTCTCGAATACCCGCGCATCGGTCGCGCTGGCGATGTCGTTGACCTCAACCACAATGGCGCCGGCATGGTAGCGAACGTCGACGACGACCACCTCTCCGTTCGCGATAACCGGCATGGCCACGGACCGCTCGCCGGCGAGCTGAAAGCCGTCGGTCGCGTCCCACGGGGAAAGGGGCTCCGCCTCGTCCGAGGCCTGCGTGCGAGGCGTCAACCGCTCGCGTTCGATCAGCCGGGATGCGGCAAGCGCGACCGCGGCGCGATCGAGGCCTCTCGGAACCGCACCGAATGCTTCCAAGTTGTGATCGATCAGGCTGGTATCAAATCGTCCGACACGAAATTCAGGTGCGCGCAGCAGCGCGGAAAGAAACGCCGCATTGCAGCGTGGTCCAACCACGAGCGTTTGATCGAGGGTGGCCGCAAGATTATCGAGTGCCGCTTCGCGTGTTGTCGAATGGGCGATCACCTTGGCAATCATTGCATCGTAGTATGGCGAGACTTCGCTCCCAGCCTCGACCCCAGTGTCGATCCGGATGCCCGGGCGTTCAGGGAACGCCATCGCCAGGATCGTCCCGGTTGAAGGGAGAAAACCATGCTCCGGATCTTCCGCATACAGGCGCGCTTCGACAGCATGACCGTTTAACCGCACTTGTCGCTGTTGCAGCGGCAGCGGTTCGCCCGCGGCAATACGGAACTGCCATTCGACGAGGTCAATACCGCAGACCGCCTCGGTGACCGGATGCTCCACCTGCAGGCGTGTGTTCATCTCCATAAACCAGAAACGATCTGGACGCAGACCGTTGCTCGCATCGGCAATGAATTCGACCGTCCCTGCCCCGACATAGCCGACGGCACGCGCTGCTTCGATCGCGGCGCCGCCCATCGTCGCGCGCATCTCTGCTGTCATTCCGGGCGCCGGAGCCTCTTCGATCACCTTCTGGTGGCGACGCTGCAACGAGCAATCCCGCTCGTTCAGATGGATGATATGTCCGTGCGCGTCGGCGAAGACCTGGATTTCGAGGTGACGCGGCGATCCGACATAGCGTTCGATGAGCATTCTGTCGTCGCCGAACGCCGCAAGTGCCTCGCGCTGCGCGGATGCCAGCGCGGCTTCGAATTCCGCATGTTTATCGACGCGGCGCAATCCGCGTCCGCCACCACCGGACACCGCCTTGATGACCAGCGGATATCCGATTTCATAGGCCTTCTGTCGCAGGAAGCTAGGTTCCTGGCGATCACCGTGATAGCCCGGGACGATCGGCACTCCCGCCTTGTCCATCAAGACCTTGGCGCGATCCTTCAGTCCCATCGCCCGCATCGCGGACGCGGGCGGCCCGACAAAGACGATGCCGGCGGCGGCACATGCTTCCGCGAACGCCGCGTTTTCCGCGAGAAATCCATAGCCTGGATGGATACAGGCAGCGTTGGTCTGTCGGGCAATCGCAACAAGTTTGTCGATCGCAAGATAACTTTCGGCGGCGGGCGCCGGGCCGAGCAGATGCGCTTCGTCGCACATGCGCGTGTGCAGCGCGTTCGCGTCAGGTTCGGAATAAACCGCGATCGTTCGGATGCCGAGGCGTTTGGCGGTACGCGCGATCCGACAGCCAATTTCACCGCGATTGGCGATGAGGACAGAGGACAACATGATTGTAACCGGCTGGTGGTGAGCTCAAAACATTGTCGGGAATGAATCTGGGTACGCACAGATCTGAGCCAACCACCTTGCAGGGACCGTCACGGACGATTTGAGCGGTTCAGCTCTGCGATCGGCGGTCGGTTCAGCCAGAACGACACAACACGGCCTGGGCGCGTGATCTTATCGGGTAACGCACGTGCCGCCAGCGGAATTCGCCGCGCCAATCGTATGACTCGCGCGGCCCTGATGGGCCACGCTCGGCCTTATTGCAACGATGGTCCAGCTTCGGTTGCAGGCGGCAGCGACGTCGGCGCCAGAGGTACCGGCGCGGACACGCCCTGGGGCGTCGTGCGCAGTGGTGCGGCTGCCGCTCGTGCGGGTGCGGGCGCGGCCGGTTTGCGCTGCGCCGGCGCGGCCGCGGCACCCGCCGCAGGTGTCCGCGCCGGGGGCGTGTCCGGTTCCGGGGTCATGATGCTGACGGGCGGAATCGAACTGGCAGATGGAAAATCATAACGCGAGGAGACGGCCGCCGGCTTGGCCGGGGCAGCAGCAACACCGCCGACTGCAGGGGAAGGAGACACTGTTCCAGTCATCGCCGGACCCGACAAGGTGGGGTAACCGGCAGCGGTCGCCGGAGCCGCATCCGCAACCGGTGTCCCGGCACGCCCCGACCAATTCGCTGCATAACGCACGACGTAGGAGTCGAAGGCTCGATCCCTGAGATTGGCCCGCACGCGGGTGGTGTCATGCAGCAGCGCGAAGCTATCGCATTGCGCCGGCGTACAGCTATCGCGAAGCGACAGCACTTGCGCAACGATGCCGTAGCGGTCGCTTTCGAGCGATTGACGCAGCGCCAGCAAGGCCGGCCCGTGGCTGCGATCGCCGCGACCGGCAAACTCGAGGCTCTGCGCCAATAAATTGAGCCGCGCTGACACATAGGTCACGGCCGCGGCGACCGTCTCCGGGCTGGCGAACAGCGCCTGTTCGCACGCTGCCTCGACGGAATCGCCCGCAATCGCGTCAAGGCAAGCGAGCGGCGACCCCGGCGCCACCGCACGGACGGCCAGATCATTGACGCGAGCATCAAGTGCGCGGCGCTCCGCTTGGCGATCATGCTCGGCGGTGCGATCGAGAAAGATCCAAACGACAAGCACCGCCCCAACGAAAACCGTGCCCGCCCGCACCAGGGGGCGGAGCACTTCATTGGCGCCGGTTTGGACGAAGGCAAAGACAGCTGCAACCGCGAACAGAGCGATGATCAACGCGACCGCCCAAACAGGCATCGCAAAAGTCGCCGTCGCCAAATCGAGCATACGCGAACCCCTCCATCAAAACAGACGCAAGACCCACCGGACTCACTCAAAGCCAGAACGGCGTAAATCTACGCGAGCAGTACCAGCCAAATTTTATCCACAATATGGCCCAGCTTGTGGACACTGGCCATCTTTTCATTGCCCTGACGAGGCCGATCGCGGCGCCGCGCACGAAGCATAAACCATTCGGACTGCATCGAAATTTGACAAGGTGCGGATCGGCGCGGGTCATCGAAATCGAGAATATTTGTCCTACTGTCACCTCTCGGACACGATACGCCGAGGTGAGCAATTCATCCGATCCCGCACGATCCTCACCATGACACCGCTAGCTGCCCCGGTTGGATCCCGGCGGGGCCGACGCCACGCGCTGATGTGTTGGATGCAACAAACATTCCCGCGTATCGGGAGCTGATCGACGCCTCAATCAGATCTTCGCGGAACACGGCCACACGGTCGCCACATCGCGGGGGCATTCGGCTAAATCTGCAAAGGCTTGCTTGCGTCTCGGACCAGTTTACGCAATCTGCATGCAACTGATTGCGTCGCGCGACCAACGGCAGCGGTCGCGGGTTATCGTGTCCGCGCCTACGGCATGGAGATTCGAATGATCGCGAATGTGGCCCGCTCGCCGCTTTTCATTCTTGTCGCGGCGTCACTGTGCGTCGGTGCCGGCGGCGCTGGCGCCGAGCCTTTGGTGACCCAGGGAATAGGGACATCCAATTGTGGCCGCCTCGCCGCCGATCTGAAGCCGGCGGAAGGCCTCAACAATCCCGTGAACCTGATGCTCTATTCGTGGGTGCAGGGATATGTCAGCGCGGCGAACGTTTCCATGCTAGAAAACGGCACCAAGCACGTTGACATGTCCGCGCTCGACGAGCGCAAGGTGATCGCGCTGGTCTTGGATTTCTGCAAGGCCAATCCCGATCGCAAGCCGGCTAGCGCCATCGACGAATACGTCCGCAAGTCCACCAAGATCAAAGCCACATGGGAATCCGGAACCGTAAAGTGGGACGAGTGAAACGGCCTCGCCTCCGCCTACGCCTCGCCTACTCCACTTTCGCGCCGGAGATCTTGACCACGTTGGCCCACTTATCGATGTCTTTGCGCAGGTAGGCCGCGAACTCCGCCGGCGTCATGACCATCGGTTCGGCGCCCTGCTCTGCCCACATTTTCTTGACGTCCGGCCGCGTAACCGCCTTGGCGATTTCCGTGTTCAGCTTGTCCACAATGGCTTGCGGCGTGCCCATTGGGGCCATGATCCCGAGCCAGATCGTCGCCTCATATCCCGGGACACCCGCCTCCGATATGGTCGGGACGTCGGGCAACACGGCCGAGCGTTTGAGCCCGGTGGTACCGAGCGCCCTCACCTGCCCAGCACGGACATTGGGCGCCATCGTCGTGATCGCATCAAACATCATCTGCACCTGGCCGCCGAGGATGTCGTTACGCGCACCCGAACTGCCCTTGTAGGGCACGTGCACCAGATCGGTGCCGCTCATGGCTTTGAACAATTCTCCCGCCAAATGATATGGGGTGCCAGGCCCCGAGGAAGCATAGTTCATACCGCCCGGCTTCGATTTCGCGAGTGCAATGAACTCCTTCAGATTGTTGGCCGGCACCGAAGGATGAACCACCATCACGAGATCGGAGTAGTTGATCGGCGCGATCGGCACGAAGTCGCGCATCAGCTCAAACGGCTTGTGACTGAACAGAGACTCGTTGGCGGTGTGGGTATTCGACATCACCAGCAGCGTGTAGCCGTCGGGCGTTGACTTGGCTGCCGTATCGGTGCCGACGATCGATCCGGCGCCGGGGCGATCCTCGACAATAAAAGGCTGCTTGAGACTTTCCGACAGATATTGTCCGACCACCCGGCCATAAACGTCGGCCGGACCGCCGGCCGCAAACGGAACGATCAGGCGCACCGGCCGCGTCGGATAATCATCGGCAAAGGAAGCCCCGCAGGGGATCACCAGTGCCAATCCGAACCATCCGAGCACCAGTGCGCGCCGTGACAAAGACATGAGCGATCCTCCGCGTTTCTCAACTGTTGAATAACCAATTATGGGGCCGTTTTCATCCGTCGAAACCAAAACTATTGCGCCCGAGCCGAGTTGTCGTGTGCGGACGGATCTGCTTTCAGGCTTCGGGCACTTGGCGGGCGGGGCTGAGTTGCTCCGGTCTCGGACCCACATATTGCGCCCGCGGCCGGATCAGCTTGCCGTCGAAATGCTGTTCGAGCGCATGCGCCATCCACCCGACCAAACGGGCCACGGCAAATATGAGGAGAGCCGCGCCGCGCGGCAACGCCAAGGCGCGGCGAAGCGCCACCAACGCGAAATCCACATTTGGCAATTGGCCGCCGATGCGGTCGACCGCAGCGACGAGTTCCGATCGCGCCGGATCCGACGGCAGGCGACTTAGCAGAAACTCGGCGCGCGGATCCCCGTCATGATAGAGCGGATGCCCAAAGCCCGGAAGTTGATCACCCCGATTCAACCGCTCGGTAATCACCGCACTGGCGTCGCCCTGACGGTCGACCTCATCAAGCAGGACCTCCGCCAAGGCCGTGGCGCCGCCGTGAAGCGGGCCGGACAGCGCAGCCAATCCGGCCATCGCGCACGCCGCCAGTGACGCGCCGGTGGACGCGACAACGCGAACCGCAAATGTCGATGCATTCAGTTCGTGATCCGCCAGCAGCACCAGGGCGGCCCTCACGAGCTCGCCGCCGTCGCGGTTCAGCTTCCACGCAGTGGCGATTTCTCGATGAATCGGCCCGACCATCCTTGCCTTTCCGAGCAGCGCGCCCGCGGCAAAGCGCACCAAAATCGCTGCATCGGTCCGCAGGCGTTTCGGATCCCGGTGCGGCAACGCATGTCGGTCGGGCACGAGGATCGGCAACAGCGCCTGGCAACGCTCGATCGGCGGCCGCCGACGCATGATCTCGGTCAGCGTCTTCGCGCGCGGATCCGCCGCACGCGGAGGCTGCCCGCGAAACGGATCGTCACCCTCGCAGTCCCACAGCAGCCGGGCGACATCTTCCAGCGATCCCGCGCGCGCAAGATCCATCGCATCCTGACCCCGATAAAACAGCCGGTTGCGGTCGATCAGCGTAATGCGCGACGGCATCGCCCCCGATCCCCAATCGAGGGTCTTGGCGGCGATCTTTTCCGGCTTGCGGCCTACTGCTTTGCTGCTTTTGAGACGGGCGATATCGCCCACCCGGTAAAGGCGCCGACGTGGATCGGATCGGTCCGCCTCGGCCTCGACCAGGCCGCGACTAACGTAGGCATAGAGCGTGGCTTTGGAGACGCCGAGCATCGCCGCGGCCGATGCGGAATTGAGAAGCAAGGTCTTCACCGCAACCCCTGATATTGATTATCTCGATCAATATTGACGATATTTCCACCGGCCTGCAACCTTGCGCGGCGACGGGCCAATCCACCGCGACGGAGCTATCCGTGATGAAAGCGCATTTCGAGATGTTTAGTCGGTACAATGCCTGGGCTAATGAGCGTCTTTACGGGGCCGCAGCGTTGCTTCCGGACGGCGACTATCGCGCCGACCGCGGCGCCTTTTTCAAATCATTGCACGGCACCCTCAACCATCTGCTGGTGGCGGATCGCATCTGGATGCACCGTTTCACCGGCGCCGAACCGATCGCCACCAGGCTTGATGTCATCCTGTATCAGGATTTTACATCGTTGCGCGCCGCTCGCCGCAACGAGGACGTCCGCATCGTGCGCTACATCGGCAGCCTCAGCGCAACCGATCTGGAGCGCAGGATCCGCTATCGGACCGTGACCAATCCGCAGGACATCGAGCAACCGCTGGCACCCGCCCTCGCTCATTTCTTCAACCACCAGACCCACCACCGTGGCCAGGCTCATGGCCTGCTGACAGCGCTCACGGGAGATGCGCCCTCCTTCGATCTGATCGTTTTTCAACGCCAAGGCTCACATGGCGGCGTCCAGACGCGCGTTTGAAAGGCTAAGAACATTTCAAGTTCGTTTCGCTGAGCGGCGACCTCCATGTCCGGAATCCACCGAGCGCGCCACGAACGATCAGGCATGGCCTTCGCTCTTGCGTTTGTGCGCGTGGCCCTGCACATGAATGCAGTAGCGACATCTCAGACAGATGGTTCGCACCGCCGGGCTCAATCGCAACGTCAGCATGCTGTCATTCAACGAACTCTCCGTCCGCATCGGTGGCCGGCTCATCCTTGAGAGTGCCTCTGCGCAAATTCCGACGGGTGCGCGCGTTGGGCTGGTGGGCCGTAACGGTGCCGGCAAGACCACGCTGTTCCGGGTCATCGCGGGCGATTACCCGTCGGAGCATGGGAGCTTGCAAATTCCCGCTCGTGCCCGCATCGGCCGCCTTTTGCAGGAGGCGCCGGCCGGGCCGGAAAGCTTGATCGATATTGTCCTGGCGTCCGACCGCGAGCGGACGGCTCTGCTCGCCGAGGCTGAAACCGCGGCGGAACCGCATCGCATCGCCGAGATTCAAACCCGACTGGCCGACATTGGCGCCTATGCGGCGCCCGCACGCGCTGCCGGGATCCTTGCCGGACTTGGATTCTCGTCCGGCAATCAGCGACGCGCATCCTCGGAATTCTCCGGCGGCTGGCGCATGCGGGTCGCGCTGGCGGCGTTGTTGTTTTCCGAGCCAGATATTCTGCTGCTCGACGAGCCGACCAACTATCTCGACCTCGAAGGCGCGCTGTGGCTCGAAGATCATATCGCTCGCTATCCGCGCACCGTCATCATCATCAGCCACGATCGCGATCTGCTCGACACAGCGGTTGATTCCATTCTGCATCTCGACCAGGGCAAACTCACGCTCTACCGCGGTGGCTATTCCTCGTTCGAGCGGCAGCGGCGGGAACGGCAGATCCTCGATTTGAAACTTTCGAAAAGCCAGGAGGGCGAACGCAAGCGATTGCAGGCCTTCGTCGAGCGCTTCCGCGCCAAGGCCAGCAAAGCGCGGCAGGCGCAGTCTCGGCTCAAGCTGCTGGCCAAACTCGAGCCGATCGTCACCCGCACTGCCGACGAGGTACGCCCGATCGTCTTCCCGCCGCCCGAGAAACCGCTGTCCCCTCCCATCATCGCGCTCGACAACGTGGCCGTCGGCTACGAACCGGGCGTGCCGGTGCTGCGGCGGCTGACGCTGCGGGTCGACAACGACGACCGCATCGCGCTGTTGGGCGCGAACGGCAACGGCAAGTCGACGCTCACAAAGCTGATGGCAGGACGGCTGACGCCCATGGAAGGCTCTTTGGTGCGGGCCGACAAATTGAAGGTTGCGTATTTTGCGCAGCATCAGCTCGACGAGCTTGACCCCGCTGCCAATGCCTATGCACACGTGCGCCGGCTGATGCCTGAAGCCCCGGAGGCCAAGGTACGTGCGCGCGCGGGCGCGATGGGGTTCCCGGGCATGATGGCCAACACCCCGGTCGCCAACTTGTCGGGCGGCGAGAAAGCCCGGCTTCTGCTTGGGCTCGCGACCTTCGAGGGGCCGCACCTGTTGATGCTGGATGAGCCGACCAACCATCTCGATATCGACAGTCGCGCGGCGCTGATCGAGGCCGTCAACGATTATCCCGGCGCCGTCATTCTCGTTTCCCACGATCGCTATTTGCTGGAGGCCTGCGCCGACCGCCTTTGGCTGGTTGCGAACGGAAGCGTCGCGCCGTTCGACGGCGATGTCGACGACTATTGCCGCACCGTGCTGAGAGAGCGCAGCGGCGCAGACGAGAAGAGTGAACAGGCCGCGCCATCGGCGCCGCCGCAAGCGCGCGCCGATCAACGGCGTGCAGCAGCCGAAAAGCGAGCGGAATTGGCACCGCTGCGGCGGCGGATCACGGGACTTGAAGCCGAGATGACGCGGCTGACCGCTCAGATCGCCAAGATCGACACCGCCCTGGCCGATCCGGTGCTCTATCAGCGCGACCCCGCGCGATCCGCGAGCCTGGCGAAGGAACGTGCGGACGCCGCCAAGGCCCTCGCCTCAACCGAAGAAAGCTGGCTGATGGCAAGTGGCGAGTACGAGAGTGCCCTCAGCGGCTAGTATTCGCCGACGCCCTTAGTTCACCGGCGGCCGGGTCGCGCGATAGAGCTGTTCGGCATCGGCACGCAGGTCGCGACGGGAGGAGTCGCGGCTGTAGAACATGTGGCCGCCACCGTAGACCGCGAGCTTCAACCGGTCGACGGAGCCGAACACGGGCAGCTGGTCAAGGATGAGCTGATCGGCAAAATAGGGTGTAACCAAATCGTTTGCGCCGTGGGTGACCAACACGCGCAGGCGTGGATCGAATGCCAGCGCATCACGCAGATCATCGACGACCTCCGGGCCGGCACGCCCGCGTCCCCAATCCCAGCGCGAACTGATCTCGTGATTGAGCAACCGGTAGGGCGCATCCACGCGCCAATGCAGAACTCGCTGATACAGGTCCGTCATCGCGCTCGAGAGCGGCGGCCCCACCGCGCTCAGCATCGGATCTTCAAAGTGCGACGTCGCCGCGCTCGGATTGGGATCGAATCCGGTAACGGTCGCATCGTAGGCGCTGGCGACAAGCCCTTGCTGCCGATTGAGCTCGCGCTGGAACGTGCCGGTATCGACGCGCCCGGCCAGCCGACGCACCAGCGCTGCATCCAATCCAGTCAGCGCCGTTACCTTGGCGCTGATGCGCTCGACCGCGGCCGTGTCGCGTTCGCCGCGCATCAGATCGGCGAGATAGTCACCGGCGGCGTAGCGCTCGACATCGCGCAGCGTGTCGCGATTGAAGCCGCCCTTTCCCTCCAGGACGGTGGCAGCCATCGACGGCAGATGCACCACCCACGACATCGGCGCGTGCCGCCGCTGACCAAACAGGCTGAAGTCGAGCACCGGTGAAATCAGAACAAGGCCGCTGACGCCGACGCCCTGATCGCCTTGTAACGCGCGAGCAATCTTGGGGGCGCGGAAACCGCCATAGCTTTCCCCGACGATAAATTTGGCGGACGCCTGCCGGCCGGATTTTTCGATCCATTTTCGGATGAAGACCGCAAGAGCCTCAGCGTCGCCGTCGACCGACCAGAACTGCCGGCGCGCGGCATCGCTGGTCGCGTCCAGGCGGCTATAGCCGGTGCCCACGGGATCGATGAACACCAGATCGGTGAAATCCAGCCAAGTCTCCGCGTTCGGGATCACCACCGGCGGCGTCGACGGCGCGATATGGTCGAGCGGGAGACGCCAAGGTCCGAGCGCACCGAGTTGGAGATAGCCAGAGGCCGCGCCAGGGCCGCCGTTGAAGACAAACGTGACAGGGCGCGCCGGCCCCTGATCCTCGATCACATGAGCGACATAGGCGATCTCCGCCTGCAGCGTGCCCTCGCCATCATTGATTGGAATCGAGCCAGCAGTGGCCTTGAACCTGAGGGTGCGCCCCGGCAGCTCGACTGTCTGGTCAGTGGTGACGTCGGCCGGCAAATGCTGCGCGATTCCGGCCGGCCGGTTGGACGATGACTCGGCTTTGCCGCCGGCGATGTCGGACTGCGCCATGGTGGCCGTCGCGCCACCGGAACGCGACGGCCGTTGCGGCCAGGCACTGGTTGTGGCGCCGAGTATTAGCGTCACAGCCAGCACCCCCACGCCACAACGGACCGAAAAGGTTTTGCGCAGCCGGCGTCGGATGCGATTGATCAATGCAACGGGTGTCATATCGGATGCTGTCATGGAAGAAGTATACAAGCCGATGACCACACCATCGGTGGACATTGCGCCGCGCGTTCTCACATTTTTTTGACCGGATTGCTGCATTTCCAGCAACTTTGCGCGCTGGCCGGGGGCGCCATGCCCGTGCGTTCAGGTGCTCGGCTGTTGCCTCGGCAGCTGTTTCGGCTTCGCCTGTTTTTTCGCGGGCTTTTTCTCGACCTGTTTGGTCGGAGGTGGCTCCGGCCCGCGCTCGAGTGAGACCAAGCGTCCGCTCACAAACCGATAGGTGCCGGCCCGCTCAGCGCTGGTGTAGGTCATGATGACGTTGCGCTCGCCACGTTCATTAGCCCCAATGTCGACCTGTTGCGGCGCACCAGCGGCTGTTACGACCTCGCATTCGGTCATGTCGAGACCGACGCCGCGGGCAGAACTGGCGGGGGTGAGCGCCGGCTGGGCCGATCCATCAACGCCGGGGTCGCCGGTGACGGCAACTGCCATCCCGCCACAGCGCCCGCTGCCGTCCACGAGATCGTCTGACCCGACCGGCCGCGCCCCGCGCTGGTTCCTGGCAAAGGTATTCCAATCGCTAACCTGGAACGAACTCAAATCGACACTGGGTGCTCGGAATTGGGACACGTCGGGCATGGAAGAGCACGCAGCAATCGACAAGGCCAGCACCACCGGCAGGCCGGCTTGCACCGGCCATGGCCGCTTCATCAGTCGTTCTATCGGGCGTTTCATAGCCGAAACCGCGCCTCAGGATCTGATGCCGTGACCATCCTGAAGCCACGACGGAACAGAGTGAAATCCGCATTTTGCGTCACGATCATGGCAGCCTGGACGCCCGCGTTCCATCGGAGTAAGCGGTCCTTGGTCAATCGCTGCCCGAATGGTCGCGTCGCGCGCCAGGGCCGCCTCCGCTCAAGCCTTCCGTTGCCATCGTCCCTGCTCATCGGCCTGCCAATAGGTAACATCAAAACCGGTGCTCTTGGCGTCGCGCCACCGCGCGCGCGCAGCGTCAAGCGCGTCGGGATCCTCGCCATCGAACAAGAGCACTATGCGCTCATAGGATGCGGCGTCGGTCGGAACCGGCGAACCATCGATCAGGAAGCGGATTGCCGCACCGTTAGGATTGTCGCCGTTGACGGTGAGCAGCACCGGTTGTTCGGCGGCGACACTTTCCTTGTAGGTTCCGTGCGGGAGAAAGCCGTCGTCGCGATAGGTCCACAAATGGGCGTCGAGCGCCTCAATACGTTCGTCGGACGACGACTGCACCGCCACACGCCATCCGCGCTCAAGCGACTTCTCGATCAAGACCGGCAGCACCTTTTCGATCGGCTGGCGCTGAAGTTGATAAAACAGCATTTCGGTCATCGCGCGTTATCGCCATCTCAATGCTCGTAGTGATCCGCCACCAAACGATCGAGCAAGCGGACGCCCCACCCTGAACTCCAGCTTTTATTGATGTCGGTCTGAGGAGATCCGAGCGCGGTGCCGGCGATATCGAGATGCACCCAGGGCGTCTTGCCGACGAAGCGGAGAAGCAGCTGCGCGGCCGTGATCGCGCCGCCGTAGCGACCTCCCGTATTCTTCATGTCCGCGAATTTCGACTCGATCATCTTGTCGTATTCGGGTCCCAGAGGCATGCGCCAGACCCGTTCACCGGTGGCGTTTCCCGCTGCTACCAGACGCTCGGCCAGCTTGTCGTCATTGGCGAACATGCCGGCGTATTCCTGACCGAGCGCGACAATGATCGCGCCTGTCAGCGTTGCAAGGTCGATCATGAATTTCGGCGCGAAGCGGGTCGCGACATAGTGCAGGACGTCGGCGAGCACGAGACGGCCTTCGGCATCGGTGTTGATGATTTCGATGGTCTGTCCCGACATTGAGGTGACGATATCGCCCGGACGCTGGGCATTTCCGTCCGGCATATTTTCCACCAGGCCGATAGCACCGAGCGCGTTCACCTTGGCCTTGCGTTCGGCCAGCGCGTGCATCAGCCCGACAACGCAGGCGGCGCCGGCCATGTCACCCTTCATGTCTTCCATTCCGGCTGCCGGCTTGATCGAAATTCCGCCGGTGTCGAAGCACACGCCCTTGCCGATGAAGGCCACCGGCTTGTCGCCGCGCTTACCACCGTTCCAACGCATGACCACCAATCTGCTCTCGCGCTCGGAACCCTGGCCAACCCCCAGGAGCGCGTTCATCCCGAGCTTCTTCATTGCCCGCACGTCAAGAATCTCGACTGCGACCCCGAGCTTCTTCAAGGCGCTTGCCCGCCGCGCGAACTCTTCCGGATAAAGGATGTTGGCGGGCTCGTTGACCAGATTGCGGGCCAGCACGACCCCTTCAGCCACAGCATCGCGGGCGCGGACGCTCTTGCGGACCGCGTCGACATCGGAGACCGCGATGGTGACCTTGGCGGCCACCGGCTTTTCCTCAGCTTCCGGGCGCTTGGTCTTGTAACGATCGAAAGCATAGGCGCGTAGCCGAACGCCAAGAGCGAGATCGGCGGCCTGGTCGGGCTTGAAAGCGCCGCTGGCCAATTCCGCAATGATGGTGGCATCGGCAGCCCTGGCCTGAATTTTGCCCATAGCGATTCCGCCGAACTTGAGAAAATCCTGCGGTTTCAATTCGTTGGTTTTACCGCAGCCGATCACCACCAAGCGTCCGAGCTTGAGATCCGCGGGTACCACGATGTCGAGCACCGACCCAATCTTGCCCTTGAACCGGTCCTCTGCGGCGGCGCGCTGGACCAGGCCGACAGCCCTCCCCAGCGCCTTGCGGGCGGCAGGGCCGAGCTTCAAGGCGTCGTCGCAGAACACGAGGAGAACGCCTTTGGCCGGCGTCGAAAAAGGTGCAAATCCGAGCTTCAGTCCTTCCGACATATCCGGCGGGTCCCTTCGCACTAGCGTGGCGACGCCGATTCCTGGTTCGAAGCCCGGTCGTGGGCCCGCTTGGTGCGGCGCAGTCCCTCTTTATGGCGCGGACAGAGCTGCCCGCAAAGCCCCTTGCCAACACTGGATTAGCAATGGGTTTTTGAATACCGGTGGATTTTGGCCTCAGCGCCTTGGGACGGCCACTTTGTAGAGGAATCAAGAGAATCCGCGTTAGCTGTGCTTGTTAGGGGGCCGGCGACGGTCGATTCGGGGGGACTCGGCCGGTTGGTGCAACACCAACCGCCAACGGGGGTTAGCGTGGATGATGGGGTCGATCGGCTGGTACATATTCCGGACGACGTTTAGTGCGTTTCTGCTTATCCTGTTCAGCCTCACCGCCGTTATCTGGCTCACGCACGCGTTGCGGGACATCGACCTGATGACCGATCAGGGCCAGACCATTCTGGTCTTCATCGGAATCACCGGCCTCATCATTCCGCAGCTCATTCTCATCATCGCTCCGATCGCCCTGATGATCGCGATCGCCCATTCCCTCAACAAGCTCGCCAACGATTCTGAGATCATCGTCATGAACGCCGCCGGAATGTCGCCATGGCGGCTGTTTCGGGCGTTCTTGGCCGCCGCAGTGGTGGTCTCCGTCATAGTCGGCGTCATCGCCGCCTATGTCTCGCCGAAATGTATTCGCGAACTGCGCCGCTGGGCTGCCGAAGTGCGGGCCGACCTTGTCGCCAATATCGTACAGCCGGGACGTTTCACCACTATTGAGCGCGGTCTCACCTTTCACATCCGCGAGCGACAGGCGAACGGTCTGTTGCTGGGTATCTTCGTCGACGATCTGCGCGATCCCAACGAGCGGGCGACGTTCCTCGCCGAACAGGGCCAGATCGTCAAAAGCGATAAGGGTACGTTTCTGGTCCTGAAGGACGGAAGTGTGCAGCGTCATCCGACGGCACAGCGTGATCCGACCATCGTGATCTTCGATCGCTACGCTTTCGATCTGTCGCATTTCGCCGGCGGGGGACAAGAGTCCAACGGTGCCCAGGAAACCAATTACTCCGTGAGCGAGCGCTATCTTTGGGAGTTGTTCGCTCCCAATCCCACCGATCCCATATACCAAAAAGAGCCAGGGCAATTTCCGGCGGAAATGCATGATCGCCTGACCGCACCGTTGTATCCGCTGGCGTTCATGATCATCGCCTATGCGTATCTCGGCGCTCCCCGCACGACGCGCCAAAGCCGAACCCTGTCGTTGGTGTCCGCCGTCGTCGTCGTCACCCTGGTTCGCTTCTCCGGCTTTGCCAGCATGGTCTTTGGCATCAAGTTTCCTCCCGCACTCGCGCTGCAATATGTGGTGCTGTTCGGGGTGCTGGGGTTAGGGCTGAGCGCGATCTCGCGCGGCGCCATCATTGAGCCACCGGCGTTCGTCACCAATGCCGTCGCGGCGATAACCGAGCGGTTCGCGCGCCGCGTCGCGCCGACGTAACAAAAGAAGAGCGATGATCGGAGGAACTCTTTCACGCTATTTCGGCCTGCGCTTTCTCAGCGCGGTGATCGCCGTTTTTCTCGGCGTATTCGCGTTGCTCGCGATCGTCGACTTTGTCGAACTGATGCGACGTAGCATCGACGAGACGAATGCGTCGGTTTGGGTCATTTGGAAGACGTCGTTTTTTCGCGTTCCGCAGATTACCGAACGCGTCATGCCGTTTGCGGTCTTGATCGGCGCGATGTCGTGCTACCTTAATCTCTCCCGCCGACTCGAACTGGTGGTCGCCCGATCGGCAGGCATGTCGGCTTGGCAGTTCGTTGCACCGGCGATCGTGATCGCACTGTTGCTCGGCGTGGCGGCAACCACGGTCTACAATCCCCTCGCGGCCATGCTGAACGAACGCTCCAAACGACTGGAGGTGGAGATCGGCGGCCGTACCCCGCAGGCTTCGGGGCTGAAGGCGACCGGCAGCGGGTTCTGGGTGCGGCAGCTCAGCGCCGACGGGCAGGCCATCATCAATGCGCAAACGAGCAGCGACCAAGGCGTCCGGCTCGGAGGCATTACGGTCTTCACCTTCGACCAGAATGACCACTTCAAAGATCGAATCGAAGCCAAGTCTGCCACCTTGCAGGCCGGCGCCTGGCAGATGGAGGACGTGCGGATCTATGCCACCAACGCGCCGCCGGTGGATCGGGACACCTTCCGGCTCAGTACCAACCTGACGCCCGAACAGGTGAGGGAAAGCTTTTCCACCCCCGAAACTGTGCCATTTTGGCAATTGCCGTTCTATATCGAGGTTGCCGAGCATTCCGGTCTCAACGTGGCGGGCTACCGGTTGCAATACTACAAATTGTTGACCCAACCGTTCTTGTTGGCTGCTATGGTGATGTTGGCCGCAGCCGTCAGTCTCCGCTTCTTTCGTTTCGGCGGGGTACAAAAGATGGTTTTGAGTGGCATCGCTTCGGGGTTTCTGCTCTATATCTTGTCAAAGGTGACCGAGGATTTGAGCAAGGCCGAACTGCTGTCCCCCGTGACAGCGGCATGGTTGCCTGTGCTCCTGGGTGGGTTAACAGGGTTCGTGGTGTTGCTGTACCAGGAGGATGGGTGATGGCCAGTTCGACCAGCGCTCGTCCACCCAATATATATTGCCGATCAGGCGTTCTTGCCGCGACAGCGTTGGCTGTCGTTGCGATGTGGGTTGGCTTGTTGATCGGTGCGCCGGCTGCGGTGGCTCAAACCAGCGCCCCGGGCGTACCGGCTCAGGCCACTCCGTCTGGTGATTTCCTCAATTTTCAGACCCAGCAGCGCCCGGGCAAGCCCACCAACCGGGCCGCTTTGAACAATCCGAAGACTGGCCAACCGCAAATGCTCGTTCAGGCGAACGAGATCGATTACGACTACAACAATTACCGTGTGTCCGCGGTTGGCAACGTCCAGATCTATTACAACGGCTCGACGCTCGAAGCCGACAAGGTCATCTATGAGCAGAAAGCCAAGCACCTCCGGGCGGAGGGCAATGCCCGCCTGACGGAAGCGGACGGCAAAATTACCTATGGCGAAGTCATCGACCTCACCGAGGATTATCGGGACGGGTTTATCGATTCGCTCCGTCTGGAGACGGCCGACGAGACCCGCATGGCCGCGACCAGCGCGCAGCGCACGGGGGGCACCTATACGGTATTCCAGAACGGCGTGTACACCGCCTGCGAGCCCTGTAAGGACGATCCGAAACGGCCCCCGTTGTGGCAGGTCAAGGCGGCCCGCATCATTCATGATCAGACGGAGAAGATGCTCTATTTCGAGGATGCCAGCCTCGAATTCTTCGGCACTCCGATCATGTATATCCCGTTCTTTTCCGCGCCCGACCCGACGGTGAAGCGCAAAACCGGTTTCTTGATACCTGTCTTTAGCACCAGTTCGGCTTATGGATTTGGTGTGCAGGTGCCGTACTACATGGCGCTGGCGCCCAATTATGACTTCACTTTCTCGCCGATGATGACGAGCAAGCAGGGCCCGATGTTGCAGGGCGAGTGGCGTCAACGTTTGGAGGACGGCTACTTCACCTTACGCGGCGCCGGCATCTATCAATGGGACAAGAACTATTTCACCGACAGCAACAACAACCCGCTGCCCGGCGATCGTTTCTTCCGCGGCGCGGTGCAGTCCTCTGGACAATTCAACCTCAGCCCGCAATGGGTCTGGGGCTGGGACGCAGTGGCGCTGACGGACGATCAGTTCTTCCAGGACTACAAAATCAGCACGCTACAGGCCAGCAACCCGTTCCTCTCGGTGCTGTCGGAAGGCACCTCACAAGCCTACCTCTCAGGGCGCGGCGATCGCAGTTACTTCGATGCCCGCGTCATCCACTATGACGGCTATTCGCTGGCCGATCAGCAGAGCGCGCTGCCCAATATTCTTCCAGTGATCGACTATGACTACGTTCTCGGATCGCCGGTGTTCGGCGGCGAGCTTGCTTACAAGATCAATTTCACCGGCCTCACCCGTCAGTCGGCGAGTTTTGATCCGATCAGCCAGAACGCCGTCACCAACGGACTTTGTTCTCCGCTGACGGCGGATTCCTCGGTCAAGACCTCGGCCAATTGCCTTCTGCGCGGCATCCCGGGCACCTATGCACGATTTACCGCCGAGGTTGATTGGCGTCGCCAATACATCGACCCGTTCGGGCAGGTGTTTACGCCGTTCGCTTCGCTGCGCGCCGACGCGGCTTCCGTGAACGTTCAGAATCAGCCCGGCGTTGCGAACTTCATCGAAACCGGTGACAGCGCGCTCATCCGCGGGATGCCGACCGTTGGTCTGGAATATCGTTATCCGTTCATCGGCGTTCAGTCTTGGGGCACGCAGACTATTGAACCGATCGCACAGGTCATCCTGCGGCCGAACGAACCGAATATCGGCAAGCTTCCGAACGAAGATTCCCAAAGTCTCGTGTTCGACGATTCCAACCTGTTCAAGGTCGACAAGTTCTCCGGATACGATCGGATCGAGGGCGGCGGGCGCGCCAATGCCGGCGTGCAATACACGACGCAGTTCAATCACGGTGGCTCCATCAACGCGCTGTTTGGAGAATCCTACCAATTGTTCGGGACGAACTCGTTCGCGCAGGGCGACATCACTAATACCGGCATCAATAGCGGCCTGGATACGGCGCGTTCCGATTACGTCGCTCGCCTGGCCTACCAACCGAACCGGACCTACACGTTCACCTCTCGCTTCCGTTTCGATCAGGGCGACTTCGAGCTCAAACGGCTCGAACTCGAAAGCCGGGCGAACTGGGATCGCTGGACGCTGGCAGTGCTGTACGGAAACTATGCCGCTCAGCCGGAACTCGGCTTTCTCAATCGCCGCGAGGGCATTCTCAGCAGCGCCTCGGTCAAGCTGAACCAGAACTGGGTGCTGTCGGGCGCTGCGCGCTACGATCTGATCGGCCAGTCCTTCGATCAATGGCGCGTTGGTTTCGGCTACATTGACGATTGCTTCATTGTGGGCTTCAACTATATCACCGATTACGCGTATTCGACTGTGGTTTCGACCAATCAGGGGTACGCTTATTCGGGAACCGTCTCGACCAATCAATCCTTCATGCTGCAGATCAGTCTGCGCACCTTGGGGGGAACGAGCGGTAATGGGTTCTCGGGCTACTGACGCGTGTCCGCTCTTGCGACGCGCAAGTCCGATCGGTGCCTCGGTGGGCATTGTAAAAAATTGATTGCGGCACGACCGCTATGACGCCGCCATGACAACACGAGCGCAAATTTCAGTGCGTGCGACAGATCCGAGGCGCCCCCAGTGGCGGAACTTCGTCGCTGTGATCGCTTTTGTCCTCGTCGGATTGCTGCCGACTCCGGCTTCGCCGCAGCAGGTAACCGTTGTGGTCAACGGCGAACCCATCACCAGCTATGACATCGACCAGCGCGGCCGGTTTCTGCAACTGACAAGTCATAAAATGCCGCCGCGGCAAGAGGTCGTCGACGAGTTGATCAACGACAAACTGAAGGTACAGGTCGCCAAGCGCTACAAGCTCGATATCACCGACAATGACGTCAACAGCGCCTTCGGCACCATGGGCAAGCGCATGGGGCTGAACGCGGACAAGCTGACGCAGGTGCTGGCGCAGAATGGTGTCGATGCCTCCACGTTGAAAGCCCGCATCCGCGCAGAAATCGCCTGGACCCAGATCGTACGCGGCAAGTTTGCCTCCACTCTCCAGATCGGGGACAAGGAGATTCGGGAAGCCATGCTGACTCAGGGCGGGAAAGACAACAAAGACGGCAAGGACGACAAAGGCATCATCCAGAGCAGCGTCGACAACAAAGACGATACCGCCACCACCAAGGGCGTCGAATTTACGATGCGGCCGATCTTATTCATCGTTCCTCACGGAACGACCGAAGCGGCGATCGCAGAGCGCAAGCGCGAAGCCGAAGGCCTGCGCGCTCAGTTCGACGGTTGTGATGCCGGGCTGAATATCGCGCGCACCCTGCGCTACGTCGCCGTACGCGATCAGATCGTTCGCTCATCGACCGACCTGGTGCCTGCATTGCGGCAGATTCTCGACAACACCCCCGTTGGCCACCTGACCCCTCCCGAAGTGACCGAACAGGGTGTGCAGGTCTTTGCCATCTGCTCCAAGAAAGAGACATCGGGCGACACCCCCGAGCAGCGCGCCGTGCGTGATAAGTTGTTTGCCCAGCGCTATGAGGAACAATCGAAACGCTATCTTGCCGAACTCCGACGCACCGCCATGATCGAGGTCAAGTGAATCGCCGATGTCGCGCTCTCTCGCGTTGACCCTCGGGGAGCCCGCCGGCATCGGACCCGATATCACGATTGCGGTGTGGCACCGCCGGGTGGAGTTCGGGCTGCCGCCATTTTACCTCATTGCGGATCCGCAGGCGCTGGCGCGTCGCGCGCAATTGCTTGGGATTTCCGTTCCGCTGGCCGTGGTCGAGCCGGCCGACGCCAACTCCGCGTTCGCAACCGCGCTCCCGGTGGTCGATCTCGGCCTTGCCGTCACGGCCTCGCCCGGGCACCCCGACCTGTCGAGCGCGCCGGCAGCCATCGCAGCCATTCGGCGGGCCGTGGCTGACGTCGTCAGTGGCGCTGCCGGCGCCATCGTGACCAATCCAGTCGCCAAGAATGTGCTTTATCGCTCTGGATTTGCCGAGCCAGGACATACAGAATTCCTGAGCAAGCTCGCAGCCGAGATGACTGGGGTTCATGCGCGCCCGGTCATGATGTTGTGGTCGCCTGAACTCGCCGTGGTGCCGGTCACGATTCATCTCCCGCTTGCCGACGTGCCCTCGCAGTTGAGCACCGAATTGATCGTGGAGACGGGACGCATTGTTGCTCACGACCTCGCCACCCGCTTCGGCATCCCGCGACCGCGCATTGCCGTCGCCGGACTGAACCCTCATGCTGGAGAGGATGGCGCACTCGGCAGCGAGGATCACGCCATCGTCCGTCCGGCAGTCGAGCGGCTGGCCGGCGAAGGAATCGTGGTGCGCGGTCCAGTGCCTGCCGACACACTGTTCCATGCGGCGGCGCGAGCCGCCTACGACGTGGCGCTGTGCATGTACCACGATCAGGCCCTGATCCCGATCAAGACACTGGCCTTTGATCACGCTGTCAATGTCACCCTCGGACTGCCATTCGTTCGCACCTCACCCGATCACGGCACCGCGTTCGACATCGCCGGAACCGGCCGCGCAGATCCCTCAAGTCTGGTGGCGGCGATCAAACTGGCCGCGAGGCTCGTCGCTCGAACTGAGACCGCGCCACCCCGCGCAGCACCGCGATGAGCGCGATCGATGATCTCCCACCCTTGCGCGAGGTGATCCGCCGCCACGATCTGTCCGCCAAGAAAACACTGGGCCAGAATTTCCTGCTCGATCTCAACCTGACTGCCCGCATCGCACGTTCCGCTGGTCCGCTCGACAATATCACCGTGGTCGAAGTCGGGCCCGGGCCGGGTGGGCTGACGCGCGCCTTGTTGGCTGGCGGCGCGCGGCGCGTGATCGCGATCGAGCGCGACCGGCGGGCGATCGCCGCCCTCGGCGAAATCGCCGAGCATTATCCGGGGCGCCTGGACGTCGTCGAAGGCGATGCACTCGACCTCGACATTCGTTCGCTGCTTGACCAAACCCCGGGTCGGATCATTGCCAATCTACCGTATAACATCGCCACCGCCTTGCTGGTGACGTGGCTGTCCGTGGAGCCGTGGCCGCCCTGGTATGACATGCTGTTGCTGATGTTCCAGCGCGAGGTCGCGGAGCGCATTGTGGCGGTGCCGGGCAACAAGAGCTATGGCCGGCTCGCCGTAATCTCACAATGGCGATGCGAGGCGAAAATCCTGTTCGATATTGCGCCGTCGGCCTTCGTGCCGCAGCCAAAGGTCACCTCCTCGGTCGTGCGCCTTCTCCCGCGCCTATCTCCCCTCCCCTGCGATCGCCGTACACTGGAGCGGGTCACCGCTGCGGCTTTCGGCCAGCGCCGGAAAATGCTGCGGCAAAGCCTCAAAGCGCTTGGCGTCGATCCTTTGCAGTTGCTGCAGAGCGCTGACCTTGATCCGACGGCACGGGCGGAGGAGATACCAATCGCGGGCTTCGCCGCGTTGGCCAAAGCGCTTGCCCCCGAAAACGGTGGCATAACTTGAGCCGTCGCGGCCCTGATCCGAGCGTCCGACGCGAGGCCGGCACCGTGCGCTAAAGTGTGGTGCGCCGTGCACCGTAACGCGGTTTTGTAACCGGGCATTGCAAGGATTGCATGTCTATGCCGCAGATGCGCCGCCAATCTCTCGTCGCTTACGGCACTCCGTTATGCGAAACCATCGTCGACTGTCCGCAGCCGAGCGGCACCGAAGTGTTGGTACGGATTGAGCACTGTGGCGTCTGCCACTCCGACCTGCACATGCAGGACGGCTATTTCAAGCTTGGTGGCGACAAACGGCTGGATGTGACCGGCGGCCGTACGCTGCCGTTCACGCTGGGCCACGAGATCGCCGGCCGTGTCGAACGTACCGGTCCGGATGCCGGCGACGCGGAGATCGGGCGACCGATCGCAGTCTATCCCTGGATCGGCTGCGGTCTGTGCCCGGCGTGTCGGCATGGTGATGAGAATATTTGTGCGGCCCCACGTCATCTTGGGATCGTGGTCGACGGCGGCTTCGCCACTCATGTGCTTGTACCGCACCCGCGCTATCTCCTCGACTATGCGCCGATTTCGCCAGCGCTTGCCGGCGCCTATATGTGTTCGGGCCTCACGGCCTATGCCGCTCTCAAGCGTCTGTCGGAGCGCGCAGACCGCGGGCCGGTTCTGCTGATCGGACTCGGCGGGGTCGGCATGATGGGCCTAGCCATTGCGCGCTGCCTGTTCCCGCACGTGCCTCTGGTAGCCGACATCGACCTGATGAAGCGCGAGGCCGCCGCGCAATCGGGCGTCGCGAGCTACGATCCCGCCGATCCGGCAGCCCGCAAAGAAATACTGGCGGCCACCAAGGGCATCTATGGCGTTTGCGATTTCGTCGGTTCGGACAGTTCGCTCGCGTTCGCAACTTCGGTGCTCGCCAAGGGCGGAAAGGTGGTGATCACCGGACTTCTAGGCGGCGCTTTCGCCACCCCGGTCGCGATGTTTCCGATGAAAGCGATGACCATCGAGGGCACGATGACAGGCACGCTGGCGGACGCGCGAGAATTGCTGGCGCTGGCCCGCGCAGGAAAAATCCCGCCAATTCCGATTCGTGAACGTCCGCTCGCCGATGCCCAAATTGCTCTCGACGAGATGCGGGCTGGCAAGGTGGTCGGGAGGATTGTGCTGACGCCGTAACGGCCGCGCCGCTTCCACCAATTAGGGAGACCGCAACAGTTCGGCGACCCTTGTCTCCGCGTCGAATATCTCTGCCTTCTGCACGAACGCAGCCTCGGCATCATATGCCATCGCCTCGAGCGGGCTGTTGCGATAGCCGAAGGTCTCCAGCCCCGCAGCATATGCTGCGAGGAACCGCTCCGGGCCTAACACACGCCATTGAACAACGTGCACGAGCTCATGAAAATGCAGCGGCTCATCGCTCGCACGGTCGCGCTTGACGAAATAAGTGTCAAGGTAGGTGACACCGCTGTTGTCGGCCCGTTCGAATTCTGAGAATTGGCTCAGGCCAAGCGCAGTCAAAGGCGGCATCGGAACGCGTTCGACGACCACGACCTTGGCCGAGGCCAGAAGCTCACGACTGAAATAGTGCGGCAGGCGCGGGAAACCCTTAGTTGCCACCGGCTGCGTTTGGCTGGCGTGCGCCTTCAGAAGCGCATCGATCCAGGCCATGAACAGCGGATAGGCGGCGCGAAATTGCTGTGGTGTCATGGGCTGTTGCCGCGGCCGACTCTTTCGATCAGAAATATTCCTGCACGCCTACGCCGTAATCTGCTTCAGCTCCGCCAGCAGCTTGGCGACGAATTTCTCGAGACCAGGTAGTTGCACCCGCTTAAGCCGCTCGGCCGTCAGGATCGCGCGCAATCGGGCAAAGCTCTTGTCGAGATCGCGATTGACCAGCACATAGTCATAATCGGTCCAATGCGGTATTTCGTCGGCGGCGTTGCGCAGGCGCCGCTTGATCGTTTCCTCGGTATCCTCCGCGCGCCGCTCCAGACGGTTTTTGAGCTCGCTCGCGGACGGCGGCAACACAAACACACTGACGACGTCGTTGCGCATCTTGTCGTAAAGCTGCCTCGTGCCTTGCCAATCGATGTCGAACAGCACGTCGCGACCGTTTGACAGCGCTTTTTCCACGGGCTCCCGCGGGGTCCCATAGAAATTGCCGTGGACCTCGGCCCATTCCAGGAGTTCTTCGGAATCGCGCATCCCTTCGAAGCGACGTTTCGAGATGAACTGATAGTGCACTCCGTCAATCTCACTCGGGCGACGCGTGCGCGTCGTCACCGAGATCGACAGGCTCACATTTTCCTCCTGCTCTAACAGATTGCGGGTCAGCGTGGTCTTTCCGGCGCCCGAGGGCGACGATACGACCAGCATGATGCCGCGGCGGGCAATTTCGCGCGATGTGCTCATTCCAGATTCTGCACCTGTTCGCGAAACTGCTCGACCACCGTCTTCAACTCAAGGCCGATGTTGGTCAGTTCGACATCGTTCGACTTGGCGCAAAGCGTGTTGGATTCGCGGTTGAGCTCTTGGGCGAGGAAATCCAGCCGCCGGCCGACCGCGCCGCCGGTCTCCATCAGCTTGCGAGCTTGCGCGACATGCGCTTGCAGGCGATCCAGTTCCTCGCGGATGTCGGCTTTTGCGGCAATCAATATTGCTTCCTGGTGCAGCCGATCGGGATCGAAACGGTTCGCGTTGTCCAACAACAGCGCGACCTGTTCGGCAACCCGCCGCTTGATCGCGTCCGGACGCCGCCCCGGCGCCGTTTCCGCCTGCCCGGCAAGCGACGCGATTTCCGTCAGGCGCGCCGACAGCACCCGCGCCAGCGCATCGCCCTCATGCCGACGCATCTGCAGGAGCTCGGCCAGCGCGCGCTCGAAGCCGGCGACTGCAGCCGCTTCGGCGACTTTACGATCATCCTCACGCTCTTCGGCGTCGACAACCTCGATGACGCCTTTGATGGCGAGGATACCGTCCAGTCGGGCGGGCTCAGCCTCAACTTGGCCGGCGAGCTTCTTGAGAGTCGCAAGCACGGCGGCAAGCACGGATTCGTTGACGCGAACCACCGGTTCCACGCCGCGGCGCTCGACTGACAAGGTCGCGTACACGGTGCCGCGCACCAGCGCGTCCGTCGCGCGGGCGCGGACCGTCGGTTCGATCGCGTCCCAGCCCAGCGGCAACCGCAGCCGCAAATCGATACCCTTGGCATTGACCGACTTCAATTCCCAGCTCCACGCATAAGCAGCGGCGACGCCGTCAGCGCGCGCGAAGCCGGTCATACTCGACAGCGCCATGGTGGGAAGATCTCGTTGTCTGACTGGTGCGACCGGTCGAAGCGGGCCGACCTTAACGGCCGACACCGCTGCTCACAAGCCGATCCCGCACAACACGGTCGGCCGGGGATCCGCCGCTGGCCGAGTGTCCGCGTGCGGACTGCCCTACTGCGTGGTCGAGGGCTTGCTGGCCGCGGATCGCGGGCGGGGCTTGGCCGGCGCGGCGGACGGAGCGGCCGCGCCCGAATCAGGGCTGGCCGTAGGTGCCGTTGGCGCCGGCCACGGCGCGTCCCGTTGCTGCTGCTCCATCGCGCGCAGGCGACTGACGTTCTTCTGGTGCTGTTCCAGGTTTTCGGCGAATGCGTGCCCGCCGGTCCCGTCGGCTACGAAGAAGATCTCTTTGGTGCGGGCGGGATTGGCTGTTGCTTCGAGCGAGGCTCGGCCGGGATTGGCGATCGGGCCGGGCGGGAGACCGTCGATGACGTAGGTGTTGTATGGCGTCGCCTGCTCGATTTCGCTGCGCATGATGGGGCGACCGAGCGATCCCTTGCCGCCAACGAGACCGTAAATGATCGTCGGGTCCGACTGCAGCCGCATCCGCTGCTTCAACCGGTTGACAAACACCGCGGCAACCCGGGAGCGCTCCTCTGGACGACCAGTTTCCTTTTCAACGATCGAGGCGAGCGTCACCAGCTGTTCCGGCGACTTGAGCGGTAAATCCGGCGCCCGATGATCCCACACCTCTTGCAGGACGCGCTTCTGGGCCTGCTGCATGCGCGAAATCAGCTGCTCGCGCGAGGTCCCGCGCACCAACTTATAGGATTCCGGCAACATCGAGCCTTCGCGCGGCACCTCGCGAATGTTTCCCGTCAGCAGATCGTTTTCCAGGATGCGCTCGACGATCTGTTCCGACGTCAGGCCTTCGGCCAACGTCAGCTGATGCTGAATGACCTTGCCGTCGACGATGGTGCCGATCACGTCACGCAAGCTCGCATGCTTGGTAAATTGATATTCTCCGGCCTTCAGTTCATCCCGAGCCTTCATGACGAAGACCCCGCCCATAAAAATCCAAGGCTGTTCGATCACGCCCTCCTGCACCAGCAATTCCGAAATATCGCGGATGCCGAGCCCCTTGGGAATGGTCACGATCTTATCGCTGTCGAGTGGACCAGCAGCCTCAAATCGCTGCTTTCCGACCAGTAACGCCGCTCCGGCGGCGATGGCGAGAATGATCAGCAGAGAAAACACCGCATTGCCCGCCACCACGAGGGGATGGCGCACACGACTCGACCGGCGCGTCGGTTGCGGCACGCGCTCCGGTTCCAGTGCTGCACGCGGACTGCGCGGGTTAATCGGTTTCTTTTCCATCAGGGTGTCATCGGCGACCAGCGGCTCGTCCAAATCAGACCGCACGAGCAGGGTTTCAAGCCTCTCGGGCGTTATTGTGTCACCATCCCAGGACTGGCCTTGATCACCAAACGATCCGTCCCGCTCGAGCAACGCTACACCAGCGTCATCCATCCGTACATCGCGATCGTCAACGGAACGTTGCGTGGAATTCTCCATCGCCTGCGCCAATTCAGCGAGCGCGCGCGCCGAGTAATCCTCTCCCAACGGAAGCGGATTTGCCGGCATCACGTGGCCATTCGGGCGCGCATTCTGTGAACGCGAATCGTGCAAGTGCGACTCAGAATAGGTCTGCGCGGCACCGGCGCGGGGTCGTTCGGCGACGATGTCGGTTCCAGCAAGATAATCCTGCACCGGAGTAAAGGATCGCCGACCGTTTGCTGAGGTGTGCTCGTTCGCGGTCGTCCCATTGTCCAGGCGCGGGGCGGGCGGCAGATTCGGGCGGAATGGCGGCCGATCGACGGGGGTTTCCGCACCATAATGCGGCGGCGCAGCGTGCGCATAGTGAACGTTGCCATGGGGGCGTGCACGACCATTGTCACTGCCGCGCGTGCCGTTGGCGGGCTGACCTGCCTGACCGTAGGGCCTCGGCTCCGGGCGCCCCTTGGGAGCGTAGGTGTTGGGACCGTGCTGGTTGGGCAAATAGCCGTTGGGCGCGTAGGTCTCTGAATAGCGACGCACCGGCGCCGGATAGGGCGGCCCCTCATGCTGCAGGTGACCGTTGACATCCCCGCCATTGCCGGGAGGCTGGTAGCGGCCGTGGGATCCCATCGACGGCGGCGCGACCGGCGCCCGGTAAGGGCCGTAGGGCGGATAGCCACCTGATCCGTTGCGCCCGTATGCTGGAGCGTTGGTCGGGTAGCCATTGTGGCCATTGCCATAATTCCGGGCGGGTCCCGCTGGGCCTTGATTGCCGCGGAAATAGGGATCGCCAGGTGGCGTGAATCGCTGGGGTGGCATCGCAGGCGGCGCGCCAGGGCCGGCATACGGCGCTCCGGGCATCGGAGGGTAGGCACCGTTCGCACGGCCCTGTCCTTGTCCGTTACCGCCAGGCGGCCAGCTCCCCCTGTACATCGCCATCAAAAGTCCTGCCGTTTCGAAAATGCGCGAGCCGGGACGCTTACTACCCAGCAGGAAGGATTTGGTCGCGGCGAAATGCCCGCCCCCAGGCTTCGCTCCCCACGAGCCCGGGTTCGCATCGCAACATGAAATAAGTTATCTGGAATTATGGCCGAAAGGTGAGTGGTTACCGCTATAGCCCCTATTCATCCACAGCACGGCGGAACACCAGGGAGGCGTTGGTCCCCCCAAAACCAAAGGAATTGGAAAGCACGATATCGATGTCACGCTTCTTGGCCCGATGGGGAACGAGATCAATCGCGGTTTCAACCGAGGGGTGATCGAGATTGATGGTCGGGGGCGCGACCTGGTCACGCATCGCCAAGATCGAGAAAATCGCTTCGACCGCACCGGCAGCACCAAGCAGATGACCGGTCATCGACTTGGTCGAGGACATCGAAACCCGGCCGGCGGCATTTCCCACCAGTCGCTCCACCGCACCCAGTTCGATGCCGTCAGCCATTGTCGACGTGCCGTGGGCGTTGATGTAGTCGATCTCCGCCGGCGAAATGCCGGCGCGACGGATCGCTGCGGTCATGCAGCGCAGCGCGCCGTCGCCGTCCTCGGCTGGCGCAGTAATGTGAAACGCGTCGCCCGACATGCCATACCCGATGAGTTCGGCGTGGATGGTCGCACCGCGGCGGCGCGCGTGCTCAAGCTCCTCAAGGACGACGACGCCGGCGCCCTCGCCCATGACGAAGCCATCGCGATCTTGATCATAGGGACGCGACGCGCGTGTGGGTTCGTCGTTGAACGAGGTCGACAGCGCCCGACAAGCGGCGAAGCCGGCCATGGCCAGTCGACCGATCGGAGATTCCGTTCCCCCGGCCACCATCACATCGGCGTCTCCGAGAGCGATCAGACGCGCGGCATCGCCAATTGCATGGGCACCTGTCGAGCATGCGGTGACCACTGCGTGGTTCGGTCCCTTGAGACCAAAGGCGATCGATACGTACCCGGACGCGAGATTGATCAGGCGCCCCGGAATGAAAAACGGCGAGACCCGGCGCGGACCTTTGTCGCGCAACACGATCGCAGTCTCGGCAATGCCCTCGATGCCCCCAATGCCGGACCCTATCATCACCCCACTCGCGATCTGGTCCTCGTATTGGGTCGGTCGCCAGCCGGCATGATCGAGCGCTTGGCGAGCCGCACACATCGCAAAGACGATGAATTCGTCGACCTTGCGTTGCTCCTTCGGCTCCATCCACTGGTCAGGATCGTAGGTTCCAGCCGTGCCGTCCCCACGCGGAATCTGGCACGCGATCTTGGCCGGCAGATCGGATACGTCGAATTTTTCAATTTTGCGTGCGCCGCTCTGGGCCGCGATCAGACGTTCCCACGTCGGCTCGACGCCGCAAGCCAGCGGCGTCACCATGCCCATCCCCGTGACGACGACCCGTCTCATGCTGCTCTTTCGCCCCGGAACAAGCGCCAGTCTCACTCTCGATTTAGCGGGCCCGGCGTCGTTCCGAAAGCGTCGTTGATGACAAAAGACAGCCCCGGACGGCCGGGCATTTGGTCAGAAGACGTTGTCGGCGGGGGTCAGATGGCGGTGGCGCAGGGCCGCGACCAGGTTCAATCAGTTGTCGTCGCCCGGATACCGACGTCCACTGACCGTCAGCTCTTTGCGTTCTTTTCCAGAAACTTGACGGCATCGCCGACGGTCAGAATCGTTTCGGCCGCATCATCGGGAATTTCGCATCCAAACTCTTCTTCGAACGCCATCACCAATTCCACGGTGTCGAGACTATCTGCACCGAGATCGTCAATGAAGCTCGCGCCCTCGGTCACCTTATCGGGCTCAACGCCCAGATGCTCCACGACGATCTTCTTCACCCGCTCGCCAATGTCACTCATCGTTCCAACCTCTGCGCGTTGCAATTGGCTCTACCGTCCGGGTGACCTACGGTCAACACGGCGCGATTTCGTCGTGGTTGACGGTGGCCGGTTATCCTTCGGTCGCGAGTGGATCGCCTAACCCGAACCCCCACCGTTCCCGTGTTGTCCGGCCGAGCCGGGGTTCGGTTATCACACTTCCAAAGCCTTGGCCAGCATGGCACCGGCGACCATCGAAGGGTGTCACATAGGCCCATTAATAGGGTTAAATCATCGCCATGCCGCCGTTCACGTGCAGCGTTTGGCCGGTCACGTAAGCAGCCTCTGCCGAGGCGAGATAAACCACTGCGGCGGCAATTTCCGCACTCGTCCCAAGCCGGCCCACCGGCACCCGCGGCAGGATCGCCTCGCGCTGCTTTTCGTTCAGTCCTTCGGTCATGGCCGTCTCAATGAAACCCGGAGCCACGCAGTTGACGGTGATGCCGCGCGAGGCGATCTCTTGCGCCAGCGCCTTGCTCATCCCGATCATGCCTGCCTTGGCGGCGGCGTAGTTTCCCTGACCCGCATTTCCGGTGACGCCGACAACGGATGTGATTCCGATAATGCGCCCAAAGCGGCGGCGCATCATACCGCGCACGGCTGCGCGGGCGAGCCGGAATCCCGCGGTGAGATCGACCGCGATCACCTGATCCCAGTCGTCGTCCTTAAGCCGCATAAAGATGTTGTCGCGGGTGATGCCAGCGTTATTCACCAGGACGTCGATCGAACCCATGGCTTCCTCTGCCCGCGGCACCAACGTCTCGACCGAATCCTTGTCGGCGAGATTGCACGGCAGTACGTGCGCCCGCACGGCCAGCGCCGCGGCCAGTTGGTCGAGTGCCTCCTGCCGGGTCCCCGATAAGGCCACCGTCGCTCCCTGCCCGTGCAAGGCCCGCGCGATCGCATTGCCAATGCCACCCGTCGCGCCGGTGACGAGTGCGGTCTTGCCGGTGAGATCGAACATCCGTGGCTTCCCTGCTTGCGACTCAGTTCAGTGTCGGGGCGCGCCGCAAAGGTCACTTGCGCGCCAACTTAAACACCGCGACATCCTCCGGCGTGCCAATGGCGACACCACTGGCGCCGTCGGCGATGCGCTTGATCAGCCCGCTCAACACCTTGCCGGACCCGACTTCATAGAACGTCTGAACGCCGTTCGCCGCCATGAAGGCAATAGATTCCCGCCACCGCACCGTACCGGTCACTTGAGCGACAAGAGATCGCACGATATCGACAGGGTCACTGATCGGTTTTGCCAATACGTTGGCGACCAACGGCACCACCGGTGTCTTGATCGCGACTGTGGCCAGCGCTTCCGCCATGGCATCCGCCGCCGGCTGCATCAGTGCGCAATGGAACGGGGCAGAGACCGGCAGCAACATGGCGCGTTTGGCGCCGCGGCTCTTGGCAATGTCGACGGCACGCTCAATTGCCGATTTGTCGCCCGAGATTACGACTTGGCCACCGCCATTGTCGTTCGCTGCCTGGCAGATCTGCCCCTGAGCAGCCTCCGCCGCGAGCGCCGCCGCCTGTTGAAACTCGAGGCCGATCATGGCCGCCATGGCGCCGGCCCCAACCGGAACGGCCTTTTGCATCGCCCGTCCACGAATGCGCAGGAGCCGGGCGGTGTCGGCAATCGTCAACGCACCGGCGGCGGCAAGGGCTGAATATTCTCCCAGCGAATGCCCGGCCACGAATTGTGCGTCGCGTTTGAGATCGAGCCCAGCCTCACGTTCCAGAACGCGCATCCCCGCCAGCGATACCGCCATTAGTGCGGGCTGTGCGTTCTCGGTCAATGTCAGGGTATCGGCAGGCCCTTCCCACATCAGCACGGACAGCTTCTCGCCGAGCGCTGCATCAACCTCTGCGAAGACTTCGCGCGCTGCGGGAAAAGCGTCGGCAAGCCCCCGGCCCATGCCTACGGTCTGACTGCCCTGGCCCGGAAATACGAAGGCAACTGACATCAGCGCGCGTCCCCAACCCTCTCGCAGGGCCTTCTGGCAAGGCCTTCGCGGAAAATCGCGCCGAAAGACACCGCGGTGTCTTTGATGTCAAGCCGCGGTAAGAAAGCGACAACCACCCTGCAGGCATACTCCGCCGCGGATTCGCGCAACGCTGGCGGAAATCATGAAAGCGTTCGTCCCGATCACCGATGCCGACCTTGAGCGTGCACGCCAGGAGCCGGCGTTTCGCCAGCAGCTCCTGGCGAAAAGCCTCGATCGTCTGATTGGCGAACTCAACAGGCTGAAATCGGCCAGTACCAAGATCGATGCCGCCCGGGCTAGCCAGATCCGCGAGGGGGTCGAACTGGCCGTCAAACTTGCGGACATCCTGCACAAGCTGTCCGGCCAGAAACTGCCCGGAAACACGCGGGTCGCTTGAGGCCAATTCACCCTGACATTATAGCCACTATCGCGCACGTCCGGGGCAACCCGGCAACCTTGCATTTCCCGTAAAAAACCGTATAACGCCGCCTCCGCTTGATCCCGGTCGGGAGCTGAAAGGACGGCTGTTTTCGGGGCTTTGCCTTGAAACCGGCAGGACCGCATGGTCCGGCGTCCCCTGTTTCCGCCTTCCTAGCATTCGAGCCTTTCCCGAAGGGCACGAGGGGCTTGGCGCCGGGCAAGCTTGGGGTGAACGAGGAAAGGCATTTGCATGCCGCTTTACGAGCATGTTTACTTGGCGCGCCAGGATCTCTCCGCGCAGCAAGTCGAGGAATTGACCGCCCAATACAAGGGCATCATAGAGCAGTTGGGTGGGACCGTCGCCAAGATCGAATATTGGGGCGTGAAATCCCTCACCTTCCGCATGCGTAAGAACCGCAAGGCCCACTTCACCTTGATGAACATCGAGGCGCCCTCCGCCGCCATCGTCGAGGTTGAGCGCCAGGAGCGCTTGAGCGAAGACGTCCTGCGCACCCTGACGGTGCGGGTCGAGGAACTCGAGGCCGGACCGTCGGCGATGATGCGCAAGGCCGATCGCGATCGAGATCGTGACGATCGGCGTGGCGATCGCGGCGACCGCGGGGGGTTTGATCGCGGCGGTCGCGGCCGGGATCGCGGACCGCGTGAAGATCGCGATGGTGGCGACGACGTCGAAGTCGTTGCAAGTGGGGAGGCAGACCTATGAGTTTCGCACAGGCCGGAGGCGCACGCCGCCCCTTTTTCCGCCGTCGCAAGACCTGCCCGTTCTCCGGCGCGAATGCGCCGAAGATCGACTATAAAGATGTGAAGCTGCTGCAGCGCTATATTTCCGAGCGTGGAAAAATCGTGCCGAGCCGCATCACGGCAGTCTCGGCAAAGAAGCAGCGTGAGTTGGCCCGCGAAATCAAACGCGCGCGGTTTCTCGGATTGTTGCCTTACGTGATCCGCTAGCCGGATCTTTCGCACCGCCGACCGGCGGCTGTGGCCACAAGATTGGTTGGGACGGGCAAGATCCGTCTCTAACCGCTGATGAAGCGGGACAGCTTATGTTGATGCAGATCGTTCTCGTTGGAATCGGCGCCGGCGCAGCCGCAGCGCTGTTGTTTGCGTCCGTCGCCTCGGGCGCGATGCTGTCCATCCTGCTGTTCTATCTCGCGCCGCTTCCTATCATGATCGCGGCCCTCGGCTGGAGCCATTGGGCCGGATTGATCGGAGCGATTCTCGCGTCGGCGGTGCTGGCATTTACATTCGGAAATTATTTCTTTCTGGCATTCCTGATCGTTGTCGGTTTGCCCGCCTGGTGGCTCGGCTATCTCGCACTGCTCGGACGCCCGACAATGGCGGCGAACGACAGCATCGAGTGGTACCCACCCGGCAGGCTCGTGCTCTGGAGCGCGGTGATTGGGACGCTGGCAGTGGCCGCAGCGATTCCCCACTTCGGGTTCGACCAGATCAGTTTCCAAGCCTCCCTGCGGCGGGCATTCGAAAGCGTTCTCCAGCTGCGGCCTGATCCGTCGACGGACACTCAGGACGCGACGGCCATTTCCGATCCGGCCCGCATCGTTGACTTCCTTGTTGTTGTGGGTCCGCCAGCAGCGGCGGTCGTCTCAACCGTCACACTAACGCTCAACCTGTGGCTTGCTGGTCTGATCGTGAAGATCTCCGGCCGCCTGAAGCGGCCGTGGCCGACCATCCCGGCCATGACGTTTCCCACGCTTGCACCCGCGCTGATCGCAGGCGCTATCGCGTGTTCATTCCTGCCGGACCTCATCGGCCTGGTGTCGCGCATCTTCACAGCCAGTCTGCTGATGGCCTACGCGCTGCTCGGCTTTGCGGTGCTGCACGCGATCACACGCGACTTGAGCAGCCGCGGTTTCGTGCTCGCCGGCACCTATGCCGCGGTTTTTATCTTCGGCTGGCCAGTCCTGATCATGAGTTTGTTGGGTCTTGCTGAGACCGCTTTCGGTCTGCGCACGCGCTTCGGCCAGAAGCGAGGTCCGCCGCCCCACGTTTGAACAATTCGAAAATTCATCTCAAACCGCACAAATGGAGAGACTGCCATGGAAGTGATCTTGCTCGAACGCGTCGCTAAGCTCGGCCAAATGGGAGACGTCGTCCGTGTGAAAGACGGCTTCGCTCGGAATTTCTTGTTGCCCAAAGGCAAGGCCCTGCGCGCCACCGACGAGAATAAGGCGAAATTCGACTCGATGAAATCGCACTTGCAGGAACGCAATCTCGAACTCAAGGGCGGCGCAGAGGCGGTTGCGGGCCGACTGGACGGCAAGAGCTTCATCATTCTGCGCCAGGCCTCGGACACCGGGCATCTGTTCGGTTCGGTGTCGACGCGCGACCTCGCCACGATCCTGAGCGAGGGTGGTTTCGACGTCACCCGCAATCAGGTCGCGCTCAATGCCCCGATCAAGACCATCGGACTTCACAAGGTGCCGGTGGCCTTGCATCCGGAAATCGAAGTGACGATCACCATCAATGTCGCGCGCAGCGCCGACGAGGCAGAACGCATCGCCCGTGGCGAGAACGTGACGGCGCGACGCGGCGATGAAGAAGAAAGCGCCGAAGCCGTGGTCGCCGCCGCCGAAGCGTTCTTTGAAAATCCCGAGGATGCAGAAAAGCGCCTCGGTGGCGCGGATGCCGGCGCGGAGTCCTCGGCCGGCGAGCCCGGCGCCAAGGAATAGCGTTAGATTGCCGACGTCCGCATTACACAGAGGCGTCTGCCGCAAACGCAAGCCGGAAACATCCGGCTTGCGCCGCACGCCGGGTTTCAGTCGTGGGAGTCGCCCTCGCGTCTGGCGCCGCCGGAAAATATGCGGCCGAAGAACGACATCGGCGAGGATTGCTGGGCGTTGGCGTCCGTGCGCCGCGGCTTGGAAGCCGTGCCATCTTGTGACTTGCCGCCGTCGGCGGCACCGAGCTTGCGGGGTTTCTCCGGCTTCGGCGTCTCGTCAGCCGCGGGCTTGGCGGAATCGTTCGGCTCTACCTTCGGCGCGTCGTCGGCCGCCGGCTTCGGATCGGTCGGCGTGACCTTGGCGGTTTCGCCGGAATCAGGAGTCGTTGCCCGCTCTTCGGGTGGCGGACTGGCGACCGCCTTGGGAGGTGCGCTTACCGTGGTCGGGGCCGCCTCGCCCGAAGTGGCGTAGGAACGTAGCTTGTTCGCCCGCACCTCCGCACTTTCAGTCACCTTGTCCTTGTCGCTCGAACCCGCGCGGGCATAGGAATTCAGCTTTCCGGTGGTGACCGGCACCAGTGAATCAGCGGGCTTCTTACCGTCATCAGCGCGCGCCGCTTTCGGCTTGGGCTTCGAACCATCGGCCGCCGCCGCATCGTCCTCGCCACCGCGTTTAGCGTCCGCCGCCGGCTTGTCATCTGCGGGCTTCGGCGCATCGCTGACCGTAGCCGCGCGCGGGCGGCCGGATTGTTTCGGTGGATCGCCGTCGGGCGCGTTGGCAACAGGGCGCGGCTTTCCCGCCGGCTTGCCTTCGCCCGCATCCGCAGGCTTGCCATCATCGCTCGTCGGAATCGCGGCACGCGGTCTCGCCCCATCGGAGCTCCGGCCGGCATCGTTGCTTGCCGCCCCCTTGCCCGATTTTGGACCGCTCGAATCACTTGGCGCCGATTGACCGCGAGCGCTGCCGCCCGAAGACACGACATAGGCCGCCAGCGCCTCCGCCATTTCAGGCTTGGTCGTATAATGCTCGCGCAGAAAGCTCGCAATCGATCGCGGATCGCTTCCTTTGGCGAGACCTTGCGGCGACTTGTGGCAGGCCGCGCAATCGCCAGCGAACAGTTGCGCCGGCGTCTTGCCTTGGGTGAAATCCTGCGCAAGCGCAGGCCCGCTCGCGACCGCACCAACGATCCCAAAAACGATCGGCCAGCGATGCCCGGACACGAACCCTACCCTTCCTGATGGCCCCGGTCTTTTATGACCCTCTCCGCTCGGCGTGGCAATCATCACATTGCAACCCGGATAGGCCTACCTCCGGATCGGTCATCGTCCGCGCCCCGATGCTTCATAACCATTGCTCCGTCGGCCATGTTTTGGTCTAATTCGCATTGATCCGGGTCTGTTGCCCTCAACGTAATCATGCGTCGGGCGGCCGTCCTGCCGGAACTGCGGCGAGAACGCGGATACTTTCGCCAGTTGTCCCGGTTGGGATGGCATCAGTGAGGCGGAGGTCGCCCATGGACCGGCTATTGCAATTGGCGCTTGGATCCATCGTCCGGCGCGGAACATTGCGGGTCACCACCGCCCGCGGCGGCACGTTCGTGTTGGGAGATGGCACCGGAACTCCTGTCGCCGTCCGATTCCGAACCGCTGCCGCCGAACGCCGCATCCTTGTCGATCCCGAACTCAAGCTCGGCGAAGCCTATATGGATGGGGTCTTCGCCGTTGAAGAGGGATCGATCGCGGACTTGCTCGGACTTGTTCTTGGTCAGGGCGACATTGGCGCTGCCTGGCGCTGGGCACAGCCGCAATGGCTGCTGCGGTTTCTGTGGCGCCACTTGCAGCAGTTCAATTTCCGCAGTCGCGCGCGCCGAAATGTGGCTCATCACTACGACCTCGACGGCCATCTCTACTCGCTGTTTCTGGATTCCGACCGGCAATACAGCTGTGCCTATTTCGAGACCCCGGATCAAACGCTTGACGATGCCCAATTGGCCAAGAAGCGCCATCTCGCAGCCAAATTGCTGATCGATCCCGGTCAAAGCATTCTCGATATCGGCTGCGGTTGGGGCGGCCTTGCACTGTATCTCGCGGAGCTGTGTGGGGCACGCGTGACAGGTATCACGCTGTCGGAGGAGCAATTGGCCTTCGCGCGCGGGCGGGCGAGTGAACGGCATTTCGGCACGGTCGATTTTCATCTTCAGGATTATCGCGACATCGGCGAACGATTTGATCGCATCGTATCGGTCGGAATGTTCGAGCACGTCGGCGTCGATTTCTACCGCGCGTTCTTTCGTAAATGCTCCGAGATCTTGTCGAATGATGGGATCATGGTGCTGCACGCGATCGGCCGGTCAGAAGGTCCCGGCATCACCAATCCATGGATTGCGAAGTACATTTTCCCCGGTGGCTACATCCCTGCTCTGTCCGAAGTGTTGCCCGCCATCGAGCGCGCGGGTCTGCTCGTCACCGACATCGAAGTCCTGCGGATACACTACGCGGATACATTGAAGGCGTGGCGCGAACGATTTCAGGCTCATCGAGAGGAAGCTGAGCGCCTCTATGATGCGCGTTTCGTCCGTATGTGGGAATTTTATTTGGCGGCTTCCGAAATGGCGTTTCGCCAGCAAAACATGATGGTGTTTCAGATCCAGTTGACGAAACGGCAGGGTGTCGTTCCGATAACGCGGGACTATATCGCCGTCGAGGAGACGCGGTTGCGCGGAATCGAAAACGATCGGCGCCTGCCGCTGCGGCTGGCGGGGGAATGAACGCCGCGCGTGCGCGTGTTCGATTACCTATCGCGAACGTCAAGATTGCGCGGCGGCATGCGTCGGAAATAAAAAAGTCTCGGGTGATTGCGGGGACATATGACAGAATTATTTCGTGACGGCTCCGCACCGCGATAATTTGCCGGCGCCGACAGGATCGGCGTCTCGGATCATTTGATTCGTCCTGCTTGAGTACTCGGATACGCTTGCGGTTTTTGCTCTCTTGATGAGAGAGCACCGGTTTCATGGTTTGCCTCGGCCGTTATCCGGCCACATCCCTATGGTGTTGCGTTTCCCGCGTGCCGTTGCGCGCGTTTGCAGTGAGTGCCGTGTCTCTCCGACACAAATAAACAGAAACCACTGAGGCATTATGGCTCTCGAATCGACCGCACGCCGGCAGCCGGTGGAAGCACTACCGATACACCGTATCGCGCCACACAATATCGAGGTGGAGCAGGCCCTGCTGGGCGCAATTCTCATTAACAACGATGCCTATTATCGCGTGTCGGATTTTCTTGAGCCGCAGCACTTCTACGAGCCCGTGCACAAGCGGCTGTTCGAATTGACCGGCAGCCTGATCCGCGCCGCCAAGATCGCGACACCGATCACGTTGAAGACTTTTCTGCCGCCCGACCTGGAAATCGCCGGCCTCACCGCCAGCCAATATCTTGCCCGGTTGGCGGCGGAAGCGACCACCGTGATCAATGCTGCCGACTACGGTCGCAGCATCTACGACCTCGCGCTGCGCCGGGCGCTGATCGGAATCGGCGAGGACATGGTCAACCTCGCCTATGACGCTGCACCCGAGTCCGAGCCGCGCTCCCAGATCGAGGAAGCCGAAAAGAGCCTGTTCGAACTCGCCGAGACTGGACGCTACGACGGCGGCTTCCAGGGTTTTGCGCATGCTCTCACACGCGCGGTCGACATGGCTGCGCAAGCCTATCAGCGCGACGGAAAACTGTCTGGGCTGTCGTCCGGCCTGAAAGACCTCGATCGCTCCATGGGCGGCCTGCAGAGCTCCGATCTGATCATCCTGGCCGGCAGACCAGGCATGGGCAAAACCGCACTTGCCACCAATATCGCCTACAACGTCGCGCGAGCATGGAGTGGACAGGTGCAGGCAGACGGCCATATGCAAACGATTAATGGCGGGATTGTCGGCTTCTTCTCCTTGGAAATGTCCTCGGAACAGCTCGCGACCCGCATTATCGCCGAACAGACTGGCATTTCGTCGAGCACGATCCGGCGCGGCGGAATCACCGAGGCTGATTTCGAAAAAATCAAGGACATGTCGGCTGAGCTGCAGAACATTCCGTTCTATATCGACGATACCGGCGGCCTATCGATTGCGCAGCTCGCGGCCCGTGCGCGCCGGCTGAAGCGGCAACGCGGCCTCGACATGCTGGTCATCGACTACATTCAGTTGCTGCAAGGCTCCTCGCACAAGGCCCAGCAGGGGCGCGTGCAGGAAATCACCGAGATCACCACCAATCTGAAGGCGCTGGCCAAGGAACTCAACGTTCCTATCCTCGCGCTGTCGCAATTGTCGCGTCAGGTCGAAAGCCGCGACGACAAGCGGCCGCAACTCTCGGACTTGCGTGAATCCGGCTCCATCGAACAAGACGCCGACGTGGTCTTATTCGTGTTTCGCGAAGAGTATTATCATCTGATGCGTAAGCCATCGGAATCGAATCGAGAGAAATTTGCCGAGTGGATCGCCGAAGGTCCCAAACATCATGCCAAGGCCGATGTGATCATTGCCAAGCAGCGTCACGGGCCGACCGATACGGTCCAGCTGCAATTCGAGGCATCGGTCACGCGTTTCTCCGATCTCGCCGACGAAGACAAGTTGCCCGAGCGCATCGGCGATTGATCGGCGTCAAGGCTTTGCTCGTTCCGATGAAATCGTCGATATTGCGCTCCACCATCCGCTGCCCGGCCAACGGCCAGGGCACTGGGTCCATCAGTCTGCGAAACCGGTCCCCAGATGTCATTGCGCGAACGCAAATCGAAAACTGACAAAGAGGGCGCCGCTCCGCCGGTTCCGGCGGTGACCCAGGTCGGACCGCCCGAGGCCGAGGTCGGCGGCATCCTCAGCATTGATCTCTCCGCCATCGAGGCCAATTGGCGCGCGCTGACCAGCCGTGTATCGCCCGCGGAATGCTCCGCCGTCGTCAAGGCCGACGCCTATGGCTGCGGCATCGCGCCCGTGGTCCAGGCTCTTTCAAACGCCCGTTGCAAGACCTTTTTCGTCGCCCAGGTGGCCGAAGCGCGAGACGTTCGCGCGGTTGCGCCGGAAGCGGTAATCTACGTACTCAACGGGATCTCGCCCGGCGCCGCGTCGACCTTCGCCGATGCCACCGCGCGGCCGGTCATCGGAAGCCTGGCCGAACTCGCAGAATGGGACGCCTTTTGCCGCGCCAACGATTGGCGCGGCGGCGCCGCGCTCCATTTCGACACCGGCATGAACCGACTGGGATTGACCGCGGAGGAAGCGGTCGCGCTGTCTTCCCGGACCAAGAATCTTGACCATGGAATCACGCTGGTCATGAGCCATCTGGCCTGCGCCGATGACCCCGATCATCCGTTGAACGACCGGCAGATTCAGCAATTCCGCGATCTGCGTCTGATGTACCGTGGGATCACCGCGTCGCTCGCCAATTCCTCCGGGATCTTCCTCGGCCCCACCACCCATTGCGATCTTGTGCGACCCGGCGTCGCGCTCTATGGCGCCAATCCTACCCCGGGGACCGACAATCCGATGCGTCCGGTGGTCGAACTGAAAGGACGGATCGTCCAGGTTCGCAGCATCGCCCGGGGTGCGAGCGTCGGTTACGGCGCCACATGGACCGCGTCACGCCCGGCGAAGATCGCCATCGTGTCGATCGGTTACGCCGACGGCTATTTGCGCGCGATCGGTGCATCCGGCGCAGCCGCGATCGTCGCCGGCCGCCGTTGCCCGATAGCGGGCCGCATTTCGATGGATCTGCTTGCCCTCGATGTCACCGAGCTTCCCGACAATGTGGCGCGGCGGGGTGATTTCGCCACGCTGCTCGGCGAGGGAATCGGCGTCGATGAACTCGCGGGCTGGGGCGGCACCATCAGCTATGAAGTGCTCACCCGTCTCGGCAGCCGCTACGCTCGGGTGTATCGCTCATAGGATCTCGGGACGCTCCTTCGGACTCGCAAGGCAAATGCCCCTTGCATCGGCTGCAGACGCCACTTCCACTCGTTGGCGGATCGCGACATTCGTTTTTGAAAGAGCTCATGGCCCGCCGAACGCCCTCCTTCGTCTGTCAGAACTGCGGTGCGGTCTATGGCCGTTGGCAGGGCAAGTGCGATTCCTGCGGCGAGTGGAACACGATCGCAGAGGAGAATACAGCGGCGACGATCGCGCCGGGTCCCGGCCGACCGCCGCGCAAGGGGCGAAAGTTCGCGCTCGAGCCGCTGGCGGGTGAATCCCCGGAAGCGCCGAGGCTCGCATCCGGCATCGCTGAATTCGACCGTGTCACCGGCGGCGGCTTCGTCCGCGGTTCGGTGCTGCTGGTCGGCGGGGATCCCGGCATCGGAAAATCGACGCTGCTGATCCAGGCCGCCGCCTCGCTCGCCCGCGCGGGCCAGCGCTCGGTGTACATCTCGGGCGAGGAAGCGATCGCGCAGGTGCGCCTGCGCGCCTCGCGACTCGGATTGTCGGCGGCACCGGTCGAACTTGCCGCCGAAACCTCGGTTGAAGACATTGTCGCGACGCTGTCCGAAGGCAAGACGCCACGGCTGGTGGTGGTCGACTCTATCCAGACGATGTGGACGGATGCAGTCGAATCCGCGCCCGGAACCGTGAGCCAGGTGCGCAGCGCCGCGCAGGTGCTGATCCGCTACGCCAAGCGGTCGGGCGCGGCCGTCATTCTGGTCGGACATGTGACGAAGGACGGGCAAATCGCCGGACCGCGTGTGGTGGAGCACATGGTCGACGCGGTGCTTTCATTCGAGGGCGAGGGACCGCATCAGTTCCGCATCCTGCGGGCGATCAAGAATCGCTTTGGGCCAACCGACGAGATCGGGGTGTTCGAAATGACCGGCGCCGGCCTCGCGGAAGTTGCCAACCCGTCGGAGCTGTTTCTATCGGAACGCGACCTCGGGACGCCCGGAACCGCCGTTTTCGCCGGCATCGAAGGCACGAGGCCCCTGTTGGTGGAAATGCAGGCCCTCGTCGCCCCAACCTCGCTCGGCACGCCGCGCCGGGCGGTGGTCGGATGGGACCCGAGCCGACTGTCCATGGTGCTCGCGGTGCTGGAAGCGCACTGCGGCGTGCGGCTGTCCGGCCACGACGTTTATCTCAACGTAGCCGGGGGTCTGCGCATTCAGGAGCCGGCGGCTGACCTTGCCGCTGCGGCCGCTCTGGTGTCATCGCTCGCCAACGCCCCCCTGCCCCCGGACGCGGTCTATTTCGGCGAGGTTTCGCTCTCCGGCGTGGTTCGGCCGGTCGGACAGACCCCGTTACGGCTCAAAGAGGCGCAAAAGCTCGGCTTTGCGCGTGCCGTCCTGCCCGAAGCAGCGCGTGGGGAAGTTTCGGATTCAGCCCTCGCCCTGACCCCCATCGGAGCGCTGGCCACCCTGGTCGCCGACATTGCAGCCCGCGGCACAGAAAGCGGCCGTGGAGGGCCCAAACTTCGCCGTCAAGACGGGTGACGGCGGGCCTGCCACCGGCTATAGCTGGCGCCGCTGGCTCGCGGGCCGGCACGGGGCGCTGAAATCGGGCTCCCAGGAGCCTCAGTCGAGATCAGGGGACGATGTACCTCGATATCTTTCTGATCGTGGTCATGCTGGTATCGGGCCTGCTCGCGATGGTGCGCGGCTTCATGCGCGAGGTGTTGTCGATTGCGGCCTGGGCCTGCGCAGCGGTGGTTACGCTGTATTCCTATGCCAAGCTGCTGCCGCTGGCGAAGCAGTACTTCAATAACGATATCGTCGCCGCCGGAGTTACTGTCGGGGGTGCCTTTCTCGCCACCCTGGTGATCGTTTCGATCATCACGGTGCGTTTTTCCGACATGATCCTGGATAGCCGGATTGGGGCCCTCGACCGCACCCTCGGTTTCCTGTTCGGCCTCGGCCGCGGCCTGATCATCGTGGTGGTCGCATTCATCTTTTTCGACTGGCTGGTGCCGGCAAAGGCCCAGCCGGAGGCGATCCGCAACGCCAAATCGCGGGTCGTCTTGCGTGGGACCGGTGATTGGCTGATGTCACTGTTGCCGGATGACCCCGAGAGCACCATCTTAAAGCGGTTGAAGCGGCCGAAAGGCGACGAACAGGACCCGGATGCGGCTCCTGATCAGCGCTCGAACGCCGATGGGCCCGCAATCCGGGTGCTTTAAGTCCGTTACCGGTGCCCGTGTCGCCTCTGTGTTAACGGTAAAATAGTACGGTCGATTCGATCAAGTCGGCGTGCGAGAACGAGGGACGGCCAAGGTATCGCGATAGCCAGCAATCGGAGGCCCAATGACTGATACCCCTTTTCCTCCGGACCAGAGCAGCCGCGACTTTGACGCCGAGCTCAACGCCGATCGCCTGCGCGAGGAGTGCGGTGTATTCGGCATCCTGGGCCATCCCGACGCCGCCGCGATTACCACGCTCGGCCTGCATGCGCTCCAGCACCGCGGCCAGGAAGCCGCCGGCATCGTCAGCTATGACGGCAAGCGCTTCCATTCCGAACGCAGACTCGGCCTGGTCGGCGATAATTTTTCCCGGCGCGAGGTGATCGAGCGACTGCCCGGCGATATGGCGGTCGGCCACGTGCGATATTCGACCACCGGCGAGACCATTCTGCGCAATGTTCAGCCGCTGTTTGCCGAGCTTAATGCCGGCGGTTTTGCGGTCGGTCACAACGGCAATCTCACCAACGGCCTGACGCTTCGGCGCGAACTCGTCGCCGAAGGCGCGATGATGCAGTCGACCACCGACACCGAGGTGATCCTCCATTTGGTCGCTCGGTCCCGCCGCGCACGCTTCATCGATCGTTTCGTTGAATCCTTGCGCGCGCTTGAGGGTTCTTATTCGCTGGTGGCGCTCACCAACAAAAAGCTGATCGGCGCCCGCGATCCGCTCGGCATCCGCCCGCTGGTGCTGGGCCGGCTCGACGGCTGCCCGATCCTGACATCAGAGACCTGCGCGCTCGATATCATTGGGGCACAATACGAGCGCGACATCGAGAACGGCGAGATCGTCGTGTTCTCTGAAGAGGGCGCCCAATCGATGAAGCCGTTCCCACCGATGGCGGCACGGCCCTGCATCTTCGAATACATCTATTTTGCTCGGCCGGATTCGATCGTCGGCGGGCGCAGCGTCTATCAGATCCGCAAGCGCATGGGCCGCGAGCTCGCGCTTGAGGCGCCGGCCGATGCCGACGTGGTGATTCCGGTTCCCGATTCCGGCGTTCCGGCCGCGATCGGTTTCAGCCAAGCTTCAGGTATTCCCTATGAGCTCGGCATCATCCGCAACCACTATGTCGGCCGCACCTTCATCCAGCCGACCCAGGCGATCCGCGAATCCGGCGTTAGGATGAAGCATTCGGCCAATCGTTCAGTGGTCGCCGGCAAAAAAATTGTGCTGCTGGACGACAGCCTGGTCCGCGGCACCACCTCGGTCAAAATCGTGCGGATGATGCGTGAGGCAGGCGCGAAGGAAGTGCACTTCCGCATCGCATCGCCCCCTATCACCCATCCGGATTATTACGGCATCGATACCCCGGAGCGCGACAAGCTACTCGCCGCCATGCACGACCTCGAAGGCATGCGCCGCCTCATCGATGCGGATTCATTGGCCTTTCTGTCGGTCGATGGCATCTATCGCGCGATGGGCGAGAAGGGACGCGACCCGGTGCGACCGCAATTCACCGACCATTGCTTCACCGGCGATTATCCGACCCCGCTGACCGACCGCGCTGCCGAGGGGGTTACGCCACGGCAATTGTCGCTGCTCGCCGAAGCGAGCTGATCCTTTCTTCTTAACCTGTCCCGAGAGGGGAGAAGTCGACGCGCGCAGCGCGTCGAGCGAGGGGAAGTGGGCACATTCGTCGTCCGATCCCCTCGCCCCAAGCCCTCTCCGATAACAGTTTGCGGCGTCTGCCGTTTCCCCCGACCCAACAATCATGCGACAACGGGGACTGACGGATGTAGAAACCGCGTGAGTTTTCATTGAACACAAAACCCCTCGCCGACCGCATTGCACTTGTCACCGGCGCCTCGCGCGGAATCGGAGCCGCCACCGCGCTTGCCCTCGCCAAGGCCGGCGCGCATGTGGTTGCGATCGCGCGCACTGTCGGCGGCCTGGAGGAACTCGACGACCAGGTGCGCGCGGTCGGCGCGAGCGCGACACTGGTACCGCTCGACCTCAAGGATTACGACGGGATCGATCGGCTCGCGCTGGCGCTGCACGAGCGCTATCGCAAGCTCGATATCCTGGTCGGCAATGCCGGCATTCTCGGCCCGCTATCCCCGCTCGGCCATATCGAGCCGAAGACGTGGGACGACATCATCGCGGTCAACGTCACCGCCAATTGGCGGCTGATCCGCGCGCTCGAAGTCCTGCTCAAAGCGTCCGACGCCGGCCGCGCCGTCTTCATCACCTCGGGCGTCGCCTCATCGCCAAGAGCCTATTGGGGCGCCTACGCGGCATCGAAAGCCGCATTGAGCGTCCTGGCACGTACCTACGCGGCGGAAACTGCCAACACCCGGGTGCGCGTCAATCTGTTCAATCCGGGGCCGACCCGGACCCGCATGCGCGAGGGAGCGATGCCGGGCGAAGACCCGCAGACGCTGCCGACGCCGGACGCGGTGGCGGAAAAAATCGTTGCGCTGTGCCTGCCGGATTTTCAGGACAGTGGGAAGCTGTATGGGTTCAGGGCCGGGACATTGCTGACGTTTCGCGACCCGGCCTGATTCGATCTTACGGCAATCTGCGAGTCGGACGACAAGTGTCGACAACTCTCGCAGCCGCTCCGCCGGATTAGGGTTACACTCGCGTCGAATCTGAATCCTCGCGAGCACACCTGTGAGCCCGTCCCCATTGATTTCATCGCTCAGCCTGATCCACCGGATGATCGAAGCTGAGCTCGCCTACACCATGGCGCGGATGCAGATTCTCGAAGGCATTCCGGAGAATCCGATCGGGATCGCCTATCGCCGACTGAATGACAACGTGGTTGCGCTCGCCGCACGTCACCTGCCCTCCCCTTCCTTCAACAAGGTGGTCGGGTTGCGCGCCGGCCAGGAACGCGATGTGCAGCCGCTGGTGGAATGGTATCGCGACATTGGCGCCCAGGGGCGCTTTGAAATGGTACCCGGGGATTTTGGCGTCGGTCTCGGCCGAGAACTGGCGCTGCGCGGCTATTTTCAATCCGGCTTCCATGCGGCCCTGATCGGAGAACCTGATCCGCCGACCGCGATCCCGAACGGCATCATTGTCGAACAGGTGACCGACGCGGCCATGATGGAGGATTATCTCGACGCCTACGTCGCCGGCTGGTCGATTGCCTCCGAGCATCATGAGGGCTTCAAGGAAAACGTACGTCCGTGGCTGGCCCAACTCGGCTGGTCGCTCTATCTCGCGCGCATCGATGGCCGCGCGGTGGCCACCGCAACGCTCTACGTTCACGGTGCGGTTGGCTATCTCGCGGACGCGGCGACCGATCCTGCGTTTCGCCGGCGCGGACTGCATGCCGCGCTGCTGACGCAACGACTGCACGCTGCCAAAGCGGCCGGTGTCGACTTTGTTTGCAGCGGCGCCGACTTCCTGTCGCCCGGCCACCGCAATATGGAGCGGGTCGGGATGCGCGTGCTGTTCATCCGCTCGATCTGGTCACCGCTCTGAGCCATTGCCTGATCGCGCTGTTCATGTCGGCCGTGTTGCCACCCAGGCCGCGCTCGCAGCGACGGCCAGGAGCCCAGCCGCCAAGACGAACGGCGCCCCTGGCAGTTGCCATTCACTTCTGACGCTGATCGCGAGGGCGAAGGCCTGGGTGAACAGCGCCGGGCCGATCATGTTGGCGATCCCCATGATGCTGCTGTTGGCGCCCTGCAGGCGCCCTTGTTCGGAGGGGCCGACGCGGCGGCTCATCAGGCCGAGCGCCGACGGGCTGGCAAGCCCCCACAGCGCCATCAAGGGAATGCCGAGCCAGAATATCGGACCGCTGGTGGCAAGACCGAAGACCAGAAATCCCGCTACTCCAAACAGCAGGCCGGTGAGCAGCGAGGTGCGCTCGCCGAACCGGCCGACGATCGGTCCGATCAACGTGCCCTGAACGATCATCGCGCACACGCCGACGAATGCCATGGTGAGGCCGACGGTGCGCTCACTCCAACCATAGCGGTAGGTCATGTAGAGAACCGACATGCTCGGCAGCACGGCATGCGCGAGATTGCCGAGGAAATTGATCGTGGCCAGCACCGTGAGCTGGCGCTGGCTGCGCAGCAGAATCAGCGCCCCGAACGGATTGGCGCGCGCCCAGGAAAAACCGGCGCGACGCTCGCGCGGCAGCGACTCCGGCAACACGAACGTGCCGTATAGACCGTTGGCGAGACTGAGCGCGGCCGCGATCCAGAACGGCAGGCGCGGATCGACGTTGCCGGCGATGCCGCCAAGCGCGGGCCCGAGAATAAAGCCCGCGCCGAAGGCAGCCCCGAGCAGGCCGAAACGCGCCGAGCGCCGTTCGGGCGGCGTCACGTCGGCGACATAGGCATAGGCGGTTGAAATGCTTGCCGCGGTGATTCCGGACACCACCCGGCCGACGAACAGCCAGCCGATGGTCGGCGCCACCGCCATCAGGACGTAGTCGAGGCCCAGTCCAATATTCGACATCACAATCACCGGCTTGCGGCCGAAGCGATCGGACAGCGCGCCTTGCAGCGGGGCGAACACGAACTGCATCAGTGCCCAGACCGTACCGAAGATCCCGAGCATGTCGGCGGCGCGCACGGTGTCGTTGCCGAGAAAATCCAGCACCAGCCGCGGCAGCACCGGAATGATCACCCCGATCGCCAGCATGTCGAGCAGCACGGTGACAAAGACGAACGCGAAGGCGGCGTGCCGACGCGCTGGCGCTGTCGACGATGGAATGGATTCGGGCACCGCTTCGTCTTCAGGATTTGCGCGAAGCATAGGGGTTTTTCTTTTCCCGCAACGTCAGCCGGATCGGCGTGCCGGGAAGATCGAAAGATTCGCGCAGGGTGTTGACCAGGTAGCGCTGATAGGCGTCCGGCAAGGCGTCGGCGCGGGTGCAGAACAACACGAAGCTCGGCGGACGGCTTTTCGGCTGTGTGATGTAGTTGAGCTTGAGGCGGCGGCCCGACACCGCCGGCGGCGGATGGGCGGCCAATGCGTCATTGAGCCAACGGTTGAGTGCGTTGGTGGATACCCGGCGATTCCAGACCGCGTGGGCGTCCACCACCGCCTGCATCAGCCGATCGAGGCCGAGCCCGGTGAGACCCGAGACTGCCACCACCGGCACGCCCTTCACCTGCGGCAATCGATGATTGGCTTCCTCGCGCAAATTATCGATGGTGTCGCGGCCGGATTCCTTGAGATCCCATTTGCTGATCCCGATCACCAGCGCGCGACCCTCGCGTTCCACCAAGTCGGCAATGCGCAGATCCTGTTCTTCGAACGGCGCCTGGCCGTCCATCAGCACGACCACGACCTCGGCGAAGCGAATGGCCTCGAGCGCGTCGGCGACAGACAATTTCTCCAGCTTCTCCTCGATCCGGGAGCGGCGACGCAGGCCGGCGGTATCGTAGATGCGAAACGTGCGCCCGCCCCAGCCAACGTCGACGGCGATGGCGTCGCGGGTGATGCCGGCTTCCGGTCCGGTGAGCAGGCGGTCCTCATTCAGCAGGTGGTTGATCAGGGTCGATTTGCCGGCGTTGGGCCGGCCGACGACGGCGACACGGATCGGCCGCTCCGGGGCAGCCTCCTCCATCTCCGCTTCGGTGCCCTCTTCGACTTCGTCCGGAAGTGCGGTCTGCTCCGGCAATGCCGCGCACAGCGCGTCATAGAGATCGGCAAAGCCTTCGCCGTGCTCGGCGGAGATCGCCACCGGTTCTCCGAGCCCAAGGGCGTAGGCTTCGCGGGCCGCGGCGTCGCCACCGCGCCCCTCGCTTTTATTGGCGATCAGCACCGTGGGCTTGCCGGCCTTGCGCACAAGGTTAGCGAGCGAGCGATCGGTCGGCGTGACGCCGGTACGCACGTCGACCAGGAAGAACACCGCGTCCGCCTGCGTGATCGCGGCCTCCGACTGAATCCGCATGCGGCCCGGCAGACTTTCGATCGCGGCTTCCTCGAGGCCCGCGGTATCAACCACCGTAAAAGTCAGGTCGCCGAGATGGCCCTCCCCTTCCCTGCGGTCACGCGTGACACCCGGCGTATCGTCGACCAGCGCAATCCGCCGACCGACCAGACGGTTGAATAACGTCGACTTGCCGACATTCGGCCGGCCGACAATGGCAACGGTGAAGCTCATGGTTTGGCCGGATCTCGTGCAATTCCTGACAAAGCGGCGAACCGTTAGCCGGTCGGCACTTTCTCCGGAGGGTGCGGGCAGGACCTATAGCCGGTCCGGCCCGTCAGCGCGAGGAGCCCGGCCAGGGTGACGTCGACTGCTGGGGTTGCGACGACGGTTGTGAGGGCCACGGGGCCTGGGCCTGTTGGGCCGGCTGCTGCTGTTGTTGCTGCGGCTGCTGCGACGGCCAGGGAGAGCCTGCCTGGCCGGCCTGCGCAGGGGCCTGCTGAGGCTGGGCGGTCTGCTGCTGCACGCGGGGCGCCGGCGGCGTGGCTTTGGCCTGTTTCGGCTTTGGCTTGGGTTTTGGCTTGGCCTCCGCCTGTTCTTGCGCCGCCTGCGCCGCCGCTTGGGCCGCCGGGTCGGGCGTGTCTGCCGGGGCCTGATAGCCCCTCATCAGTTCGGGCGGCACGCCCTGCGACACGCCGGGCACACCTTGCGGAAACACTTCCTTGCGGTCCCCCGGCAACGGCTTCTTCTTGGTCAGGCCGAAGACGTCGAGCTTGTCGACATCGAAATCCGCACAGCCGGAAAGCACCAGACCGAACGACAGCAAGCTCGCAGTCAGGATGATGCGCGTGATCGGCCCCATCGCGGTTTCCCTCAGCTCCGGCTATTCGCGGGCAACAACGCCATCAGGATCTCCACGCGCGCCCGGACGCTGCCAGGCGTATCGCCATCGGACATGATCATATCCACCCAATGGCGGGCCGTCGGCATGTCGCCGGTGCGCCAGGCGGTGAGCGCCAGCAGTTCGCGCGCGGAGTGGCGGAAGGTGGCGTCGGGCCCGGTCAGCGGTTCGAGACGCGCGACCATATCGCTGAGCGGCGCAGTGTCGACCAGCAGCATGCCGGCGCGGATCGCGGCAAGGTCACGCAACGGCTGGGTAACCGCCCGATCCGCCGTGATCGCGTCGTAGGCGGCGACGGCTGCTTTCGGGTCGGTGGCGGAGAGTTCGCTCGCCTCGTTCAGGCGGGCCAGGATGCGATAGCCGGCAGTACCGTCGCCGGCGAGACGGCCAAACGCGGCTTCAGCCTCGGCGTGCTTTCCCTGCTCCGCGAGTTGTTCTGCCGCCACGTAGGCATCGCCGAAGTGCGCGGCCTGTTTGGTCACCCACCATTCATAGCCACGCCAGCCGGCCACAGCGAGGACCAGCACGACGGCGGCTCCGATGACGAAAATGCCATAGCGCTCCCACAGCTTGTGCAGCTGTTCGCGCCGGACTTCCTCGTCGACTTCCTGAAAGATATCGACCACAACGATGTCCTCGTCCTGCCTTGCCGCTCTGGCCGACCAAGCTCTGGCGCACGGGATCCGGGCGCATGCGATCTTGGCGCGTAAGCTAAGGATGTGGCAAGGGCGTGGCAGACGCTTCCCTGCCCACACTTAATCGTCTGGATTTACGACGGTTTTGCCTTTGCCTTGTAGACATGATCGGGGCCCGGAAAGGCGCGTTTCCGCACCTCCGCGGCGTATTCCGCGACCGCGGCCTCGATCGAGGGGCCCAGATCGGTATAGCGCTTGACGAATTTCGGGACTCGGGGCGAGAGACCCAACATGTCCTCCAGCACCAGAATCTGGCCGTCGCAAGCGGGGCTTGCCCCGATTCCGATGGTCGGGATCGTGATATCGGCGGTAATCCGGGCGGCCAGGGGCTCGGATATCGCCTCCAGCACCACGGAAAACGCGCCGGCGGCCACCACCGCCCGGGCATCCGCCTCGATCGGCGCCCAATCGCCGGGATCACGGCCCTGCGCCCGAAAGCTGCCGAGCGCGTTGATCGCCTGCGGTGTCAGGCCGACATGGGCCATGACCGGCACTCCGCGCTCGACCAAAAAGGCGATGGTCTCAGCCATGCGCTTGCCGCCCTCGAGCTTGATTGCGCCGCAGCCGGTTTCCTTCAGCACCCGCGCCGCCGACATGAAGGCCTGCTCTTTCGACGCCTCGTAGGAACCGAACGGCAAATCGACCACGACCAGCGCGCGATTGCTGCCGCGCATGACCGCATGCCCCTGCAGAATCATCATGTCCAGCGTCACCGGCACTGTGGATTCGAACCCGTGCATCACCATGCCGAGCGAATCGCCGACCAGGATGACATCGCAATGGCGGTCCAGGATTCGCGCGGTATGGGCGTGATAGGAGGTCAGGGCAACGATCGGCTCGCTGCCCTTCCTGGCGCGGATGTCGGGTGCGGTGAGGCGTTTCTGGTCGGCATGCGTGGACATGAGCTCAGTTCCCGTAGGCTGACGTGCCGAACGCAGGCACGCCGATCACGAGCGGATGGAACACCAGCCCGAGCGCGAGATAAAGAATGCTTCCGACAATGATGGCAATGACGTCGTTCTGGCGGCCGCCCATCTGGATAAGCGGTGCGCCAGGGTCGGTGCGGTGCTTGAGCGAAATACGATCATACACTGCCCACCCGAGGATGGAGCCGAACAGGATGATCGACCCGAGATCGCCATTAACCAGCAGGTGCGCAAACGCCCACAGCTTCACGCCAACCAACAGCGGGTGCTTGAGCGTGCGCTTGATGTCGCCGGGAAAATACGCCGCGGTGGCGGAAATGAGCGCCGGCCACATCAGCGCGGCGGTGACGTAGCGCATGCCTGCGGGGGGATACCAAATGTCGATCCAGTCAGTGGCACGATAGCGGGCGAAGCCCCATGCGATCAACACCACGCCAACCACCGAGACCAAAGAGAACAGCGCCTTGTAGGGCAGCTCTCCGACCCGCGCGATCAGGGCGGCGCGATGGTCCCGGGCGGTAACGAACACATGTGCACTGACGAAAATGAGCAGCCCAAAAATAAGAACGGCAAGACCCATGAGAAGCTCCGGCAGGCGGCTCCGCGATCGCGGGGCGCCGAGTAGAGGCGATGGCGCGGATTGAGGCAAGGCGCGACATGACGCTGGCATTCGACTAGAATCCGGTGCAATCGCCTCTTGTCCAGAAAGGCCATCCGATGCAGGGACGACGCTCAATCCGCCGACGCTACGCCACAACCTGTGCTGCGGCTTTTATGTTCATGCTCGCGGCCATCCCTGCGCGGTCCCAGCAGGCAGACCGCACCATCGAGGAGATCAAGGCCGAATCACTTGTGCGGGCCGAACGCGGTGCCTACCCGCTTGGCGGCCTCGACGTCGCCGACGTGCGCGAGGCGCTGGCTACGATCACCACCCGCGATCCCGACGAATGGGCGCGCGCCTGGAGCGCGGTCGGCGACCGCTACATGGCGGCGGCGAAGGCGGACCCGGCCAAGGCCGACGCCAATTATTTGCGGGCCTGGCGGCTCTACGCCTTCGGCCAATGGCCGGCACCCACCTCCCCCGGCAAACAGGCCGCCTACGAGAAAGCCGTCGCCGCCTATCTGCAGCATGCGGCCGCGTTCGATCCGCCGCTCGAAGTGGTGCGGATTCCGTTCGAGGGATCCGCGATCGTCGGCTACTTCCGCCGGCCGAAAAACGCCGACCATCCGCTACCGGTCGTCATCGGTATTTCCGGGCTCGACAGCCGCAAGGAAAATGTCGCCGAAACCTACGCGGCGCTATTGCCGCACGGCATCGCATTCTTCGCAATCGAAAGCCCGGGGACCGGACAGACGCCGCTGAAGGCGAGCCCGACCGCCGAGCGCATCTACGCGCACGTGATCGACTATCTCGCGAGCCGCCCGGACATCGACCGGACCCGCATTCTTGTGCACGGCCAAAGTTTCGGCGCCTATTGGGCCGCCAAGATCGCCCACACCGAACGCGCGCGGCTCGCCGGAGTCGTGGCGCAATCGCCGGCGGTGCACACCTATTACCAGGCGGACTATTTCCGGCCGTCGCTCTACACGCGCGAATATTTGTTCGATCGCCTGCCGGCCTACCTGAACGTCTACGGCACCAAGACCATCGATGAGCTCACGACCGTGCTCGCCACGATGTCTCTGAAAACCGAAGGCCTGATCGGCCAGCCGACCGCGCCGTTGTTCATCGTCGGCGGCGTCAAGGACACCCAGGTGCCGATCGCCGATCTCGATCTGCTCATCCACAGCGGCACCGAACCGCGCGAAGCCTGGATCAATCCGGTCGGCGGCCACATGGGCCGCGAGGCGAAGGGTTGGACCGATCCGGTAATCTTCCGCGAGGTCGTATTGCCGTGGCTGGTGCGCAAGGCGGGCGTGGCGGTAGTGCGATTTCCAGGATAACAATCCGGGCGACGATCTAACCGAATGTCTTGGCATAGGTCTCAGGCTTGAATCCCACGATCAGCTCGCCGGCGACGTCGAGCACCGGCCGCTTGATCATCGACGGCTGGCTCGCCATCAGCGCGATCGCTTCGTTTTCGGTGAGCCCGGCCTTGTCGGCTTCCGGCAACTTGCGGAAGGTGGTGCCGGCGCGGTTGAGCAGCGTCTCCCAACCAACCGCGCGCGACCATCCCTCCAACACACGGCGCTCGATGCCCTCCGCCTTGTAGTCATGGAATGCATAGGCGACGTCATGCGCATCGAGCCACGCCCGCGCCTTCTTCATGGTGTCGCAATTCTTGATGCCGTAGATCGTTATTGGTTTCGTCGGCGCCATGCCTGCCTCCTGCGCAATCAGACATTGTGAGATCACCGTCGAGGTCGATCAAGTCGCTCGCAGCGGCGATCGCTCTTGACGTTTCATTCGCGCCGCCGATGACGTAAACCCAGCCGACCAAAGGAGCAGACCATGGCGCGCGTGTTCATCACGGGATCATCGACCGGACTCGGCCTAATGGCGGGCCAACTGCTCGCCGAGCAGGGCCATGAGGTGGTCTTGCACGCGCGCAACCCCACGCGTGCCGATGATACGCGCAACGCGCTGCCGACGGCCGTTGCGATCGTCACCGGCGATCTCACGACCATCGCTGGTATGCGCAGCGTCGCCGAGCAGGCCAATGCTCACGGCCGCTTCGATGCCGTAATCCACAATGCCGGCGTCGGTTATCGCGAGCCGCAGAGCACCAAGACCGCGGACGGACTGCCGCCGCTGTTCGCGGTCAACACGCTGGCGCCCTATGTCCTCACCGTCTTGATCCAGCGGCCGAAGCGGCTGGTGTATCTCAGTTCCGGCCTGCATCGCGGAGCGAGCGCAAATCTCGACGATCTCACCTGGGAGAAACGACGCTGGGACGGCGCGCAGGCCTATGCGGAAACCAAACTGCACGACCTGATGCTGACGCTGGCGGTTGCGCGGCGCTGGCCGGACGTATGGTCGAACGCCGTGGAGCCCGGATGGGTCGCGACGCGGATGGGCGGCCCCGGCGCTTCAGACGACATGGATCAAGGCCATCGCACACAGGTCTGGCTCGCGGTAAGCGACGATCTCGCGGCCCACGTCACCGGCGGCTACTTCTTTCATTTGCAGCGGCGGGAGACGAACCCGCAAGCGCACGACGTCAACCTGCAGGACCAGCTGATGTCCGCCTGCACGCGGCTGTCCGGCGTCAGCTTGCCGGACTAAGGCAGCGCCCGGCCACCCAGCTCCGACTTGTGCCAAAGAGCTTCAGTCCGGCCGCGCCGCGACCTGCTCCAGGGCCGCAAAGAACTTCTGCCACCCGAATTTGGCGCCCTGGTAGGCCTGCTGCTGATCCGGCCGGAAGCCCGACTGCTCCATGCGCAGGTGCGTACCCGTACTCGTCGGGGTGAGTGTCCACGTGACGACACTCTCCAGACCATAGGCTGCCCAGGTGTAAGACAGCGTCTTGTTCGGCTCGACGGCCTGGACCCGACAGTCGACTGCGCCCCAGTCGGCGCGAAGATTGAAGCTGTGGCCGACGACAGGTTTGAAGTCGTTCTTCATGAGCCACTCCTCGATCAGATGCGGTTGCGTGAGCGCGCGCCAGATCTTGTCCGGGGAAAAGGGTATCTCCCGTTCGACAACGACGGAGCGTGTTTCGGTCGCGAGTTCACTCATTGGTCAATCCCTTTTCAGTCGTTCTTTGAGGTGGCCGAACCGGCTCGTGAAACCGGCTCAATGACTGCCTGATCATGCGCTCTTTGGTTTCTTCCGAGAGCGGACGGCTGGTACCGACGTGTTCAATGCCACAGCGGCGCGAATGAGCGCCTTCAGCGCCTTTTCATCGATCTTGTCGCCCTCATGGACATCGATGGCGCGCCTGGTGTTGCCTTCGAGGCTGGAGTTGAAGAGGCCTGAAGGATCCTCCAAAGCGGCGCCCTTGGCGAAGGTCATCTTCACGACAGTCTTGTAAGTCTCTCCGGTGCAGATGATTCCGGCGTGCGACCACACCGGAACGCCTCGCCACTTCCACTCCTCGACCACGTCGGGGTCGGCCTGCTTGATGAGACTTCGGACCCGGGCAAGCGCCTCGCCCCGCCAATCACTCAGCTCCTTGATTCTCGCGTCGATCAGTTGAGAGGGAGAGTCTCCTCCTTTTGCCTGCTTCGAGTCGCTCGTCCTCTCCTTCATGGTGATCGTCGCTTTCTTCATAGTTTTTGCCGCGCTTCCGTCGCTCACATTCGTTTTCCGGGCTATCGGCTGGCTTGCAGCGCTGCGATCTTTACCGAGTTCTTGGGCGTTCTGTCGGCAAGCATCATTGGTCCATTCTTTTGAGCAGATCTTCGAGTTGGTCGAACCGACCTTGCCAGAAGCCCGCCATCTGGCTTGTCCAGTCGATCAGCGGGGCCAAGGCGCTGAGCTGCGCGCTATAGTGCGTCAGGCGACCTTCGTGGCGGTCGCGCACCAGTCCGGCCTGCCTCAGGACTCCGAGATGCTTCGAGACCGCCGGTTGAGAAACCCCGGCCCGCGCGGTCAGGGCCCCAACCGTCTGCTCTCCGTCGCGACATAGCCGCTCGAAAATGGCCCGTCGCGTCGGATCGGCGAGCGTTTTGAAGAGTACGTCGTGGCTGTGCGGCATCGGGATGAATAACTCGCTGGCTATTGATCCGATCAATAACCAATGAGTTATGCGTATGTCAACCGAGAACTTTGGGCGCTACTCCCACTCGATGGTTCAGAGCCGTGGTAACTCGCTGATTTAGCTGCGCAAATATTTTCGGCGTACGACGAACCGTCTTGCCGATCCGTTAGATTTTGCGCTCTTGATTACAAACACCAATTTCGACGGTCCACGATTTGCTCGGTTTCAGCGACTATCGGGCTCGATTTCTTTCTGACGACCGCGAAAAGACCGAGGCTGCCTACCACCAGAGTCCGTCGCGCGATTTACATCGGGCTGCGTAGTACAGCTCGACACAGCGCCATCGGCTGCCTGCCGCGCGCGTCAGTCGCGCGATAAGGACAGTCCCGCGAGAAGCGGCGCGTACGCGGCGAGCCTGCGGGATACGAACTCAGTGAAGAGCCGCACGCGCTTCGTCTTGCGTGTCTCCCCCTGGGTGAGAAGCCAAACCGTTCCGTACATGTGCAGGTCGGTGCCCGGCACCCTCGCCAGTAGGGGGTCGGCATCGCCAATGAAGCACGGCAGTGTCGTCATCCCGAGCCCTTGCCGTACAGCAATGATCTGCGCCTCGGCGTCCGTGATCCTGAATGGAACCCCCGTGGTGCGAACCTCACCCTCGCTGGCCCAATCCGGAATGCCATGCATGCTTATGACAATCCACCGGATGGGATCAGGCGCGCCCGCACGCCACGCGGCTAGTCGATCGCGGGATATGTAGACACCGCCGAACAGCTCCGGGCCCTTCAGGCCGTGAAGATTGAGCGGCAGGGTTTTGCGGTCGTAGACGACGCGGATCGCCACGTCGGCCTCTCGGTTGGTCAGATTTGCCAGCTCGCCGGACGACAAGATTTCCATCTCGATGTCCGGATGCAGACGCGCGAAATCGGCGAAGTCCGGGATGAGCAGGTGTGTCGCGAGGGGCGGTGCCAGCGTCACCCGCAGAAGCCCTCGCACGCTCTGGTCGCGGCCGAAGACGCGCGTCTCCAACCGGTGCGATGACGCTTCCATCTGCTCCGCGAGTTCGAGAACCTCCTCGCCCGCAGCCGTCAGGCGGTAGCCCGAAGGCAGCTTTTCGAACAGCTGCGTCCCGAGGCGGTCCTCAAGCTGAGCGATGCGTCGCAGCACGGTCGCGTGGTTCACCCTGAGGCGCCCGGCGGCAGCCCGTACTGAGCCTCCGCGCGCGGCGGCTAGAAAATACCGAACGTCATCCCAGTCGATCATGGTGCGTTTCGGCACCGCCGCGGTGCGCCTTCCAAAGCCCATATCTAACACATCGAACCCCAGTATGGGCGGTTATAATAGCTTATTTCGACGAGCGCTGCCCAATTCCCGAACGGCGGCACCTTATCGTCGCGGCTGCCGCTAATAGCCGTACCGGATCGATTTCGCACCACCGATGTGCGCGCTTCCGCACTCAACGCCTGCCTCCGGCGGACCTATGTGGAGGTTCTCGGGGGGCGTCCCCCGAACGACCAAAGGCGGAAGCCTGGAAGGAAAAGTCATGGGAAAGCTAGACGGTAAGGTTGCAGTCATCACGGGTGGATCGAGCGGCATGGCGATGGTGAGCGCCAAGCGGTTCGTTGATGAAGGCGCTTATGTCTTCATCACGGGCCGGAGGCAGGAGGTGCTCGATGAGGCCGTCAAGGTGATTGGCCGGAACGTAACCGGCGTTCGCGGCGACGCGGCCAATCTCGATGACCTCGACCGCCTGTTCGATACGGTCAAGCGGGTAAAGGGCAAGATCGACATCCTGTATGCGAGCGCCGGCACGGGCGAAGCCGTCCCACTGGGCGAAATTACCGAGCAGCACTTCGACGCGACCTTCGGCCTGAATGCGCGCGGCACGCTGTTTACCGTCCAAAAGGCGTTGCCGCTGTTCAACGACGGCGGATCGATCTTCATGACCGGGTCAGTTGCGTCGATCAAAGGTTTTCCTGGTTACAGCGTGTATGCGGCGAGCAAGGCGACGCTGCACGCTTTCGCACGCGGGTGGCTCAACGAACTGAAGGGCAGGAACATCCGGGTGAACGTACTGCAACCGGGACCGATCGCCACACCGATGCAGGACCAAGTTCTCACCGAGGAGGCGAAGCAGATGTTCGAATCCCTGATCCCGCGGGGAAAGATGGGTCGTCCTGAGGAAATTGCGGCGGCCGCGCTGTTTCTTGCTTCAGACGATTCGAGCTTCGTGAATGGCGTGGAGTTGTCTGTCGACGGCGGCTTCTCCGCGATCTGAACGGCCGGGGAATCGTAGTCGACACGGATAGGAGAAACCCCATGAGTATCGAGAAGAACATCCAGACCGTGAAGGACTTCTTCGCCGCGATCGGCCGCGGCGACAGGAAAGCTCTGCTGGCGCTGGTCGCCGAAGACATCGAGTGGATCATTCCGGGCGAGGACTGGCCGCTGGCCGGAACGCGCCACGGACATGCCGGGCTAGCGGATTTGCTTGAGACGGCATCCAAGTCGATAGAAACGTCCACGGAACCCCGGGAATTCGTGGCGCAAGGAGACCGGGTCCTCGTCGTCGGCTTCGCGAAGGGAAAGATCAAAGCCACGAACAAGACGTTTGTGGACGACTGGATCTTCGCCATCACGGTCCGGGACGGCAAACTGACCAACATCCGGGAATATCTCGACACGCAGGCCCTGGCGCGGGCCTCGCAGATGGACGCATCCGGGCCGGCGTAGCGCTGGCCCAACCGTAAAGGAGATCCCGATGTACGACCAGTCCAAGCTGTCCCAGTTGATCCGGTTCGCACGCGTCGATGCGGGCTCCACCGTCATCGACGTTTACCCGGGCGACGGCGACTGGACCCGTCTCTTCTCCGACATCGTGGGACCCGAAGGACGGGTCTACAGCTTCGTGCCGGCCGAAGTCGCCCACTTCAAGAACGATCCGGTCGGCCGCATGCGGACGCTTGCAAAGGAACCGGGCCGAGAGAACGTCGAAGCCGTCTCGGCGGACCTCGTGGCGATGCCGAAGGTGACGGAACCAGCGGATGTCCTGTGGCTGCACCTGTTCTATCACGATCTCCACACCGCGCTGATCCAGGCCAGGGGCGCGACGGCGGCAGACTTCAATCGAGCCGTCTACGAGCGGCTGAAGCCCGGTGGGTCCTACATCATCGTCGACCACGCCGCCGCCGTCGGGGCGGGCACGAGCGACGCCCAGTCCCTGCATCGGATTGAGCCTGCATCCGTTCGCGAGGAGGTGGAGGCGGCCGGCTTCGTACTGGACGCGAAAAGCACCATGCTCGCGAACAAGGACGATCCGCACTCGATCAAGGTGTTCGATCCCTCGATCAAGGGCGAAACCGATCGCTTCGCCTATCGGTTCGTGAAGCCCTGAGAGGTCCGGGCGTCGACCTCCCCAACGCCACGTCCAGACAGGAACACCATCATGCGAGTAGGCTTCGTAGGCGCCGGAACATTAACCAAGACTTTCGGGCGTCACCTCATCAACGCCGGTCATGCGATTGTCGTATCCAATTCGAGAGGGCCGGAGACGTTGACAGGCCTCGTCGCCGATCTCGGTCCAGGCGCAACTGCTGGTACGAAGAGGCAAGCCGCTGAAAGCGATATCGTCATCCTCGCCACGAATTGGGTGAACGTGCCCGAGGCACTCAAGGATATCGACTGGCACGGGCGGATCCTGATCGATGCGACCAATGCCCATATGGATTCCAAACCCGATGTGAGCCTCAAAGGCGTGAGTAGATCGCTAGCCGCCTTGAACGGGCGCACTTCGAGCGAGATGATCGCAGAAATGGCCCCAGGCGCAAGACTTGTGAAGTCGATCAGCAATATTCCAATGGCTTGGATACAAGACTTTTCGTCGAACAAGCCAAAGACAGTCATCTTCACGTCAGGAGACGACAGCGAAGCTAAGAAAACCGTGATCGATCTGATCGATAGCGTTGGGTTCGTCGCTATCGACCTCGGGTCCCTCGCCAAGGGTGGCGCACTGCATCAGGTGGGTGCGCCTTTGTCCGGCCTCGATCTTCACTTCGTTCGACGGCTCCGCTGAGCCGTGTCATTAGAGACCGAAGCGACCCGACATTCGGAGTATACTGCGCCCTATCGATAGCCATGGAGCAAAGCGATGATGACCCGACATGCCGCCTGCAGTTGCGGGCAGCTCCGTCTTGAGATTGAGGGCGAACCATCGCGCGTCTCTATGTGCCACTGCCTGGAGTGTCAGCGCCGCACTGGTGCCGTGATCAGCAACCAAGCGCGCTTCCACCGCGAGCAGATCACCTTCGCCGGTCAAGCTACGGCGTGGAGCCGGAAAGCCGAGAGCGGGAACGCGCTGACCTTTTATTTCTGTCCGACATGCGGCTCCACCGTCTACTGGGAGGGCAAAGGCTTTCCCGGATACGTCGCCGTAGCCATCGGTAACTTCGCTGATCCAAAATTCCCAGCGCCGACCATTGCGGTGTGGGAGGAGTCACGCCACCCCTGGGTCGCATTGCCACCCGACACTCCAGCGAATCGCGTGGCAGAGCAGGACTGAAATCCGCGCCTCGATTTCTGGTCCGGGTCATTGGCGTCGATTTGGGCCCATCCTTACTCAACATGCGATGCTTGCCAATGTCGGAGTTGGGTCATTTTCGACCGGGACGAGGCCAGCCGCAGGTCCTGCCATGTCGGCTATGCCCCTGAAAGCGGAAGTAAAATCAGGGCATCTGCCGCAATGGGCTTTTGTGGGTTGATGGCGCCGCCCGGCGCGTGATTCAAGCTCCCAAATCGGAGCCTCGAATCATGCGCTACGAACTCACCGATTATGAATGAGCCGCCGTCAGGCCGTTCCTGCCGAATGAGCCGCGTGGCGTGCCGCGTGTAGATGACCGCCGCGTGCTCAACGGCATCTTTTGGGTCCTGCGTTCGGGCGCGCCGTGGCGCGATCTGCCGGATAACTTTGGCCCGTGCACCACCTGCTACAATCGCTTCGTTCGCTGGCGCAGGGCTGGCGCGTAAGATCAGCTTATGAATGCGCTGACAGCAGGCCATTTTACGGCCGTGCAGATGATTGACACGTCCATTGTGCGAGTTCACCAGCATGGAGCCTGCATCGCTGGTAATAGTGAACAGCTGATGGGCCGGTCGCGCGGCGGATTGACGACCAAGATTCATGCAGTCGTCGATACCAGTGGGCTGCCTGTTCGTCTTGCGCTGACTACTGGCGAAGCGCAAGACAACCGTCTTGTCGTCACCCTGCTGTCTGCGCTGAAATCGGGAGCAATGCCGCTCGCTGATCGTGGGTTTGACGCGGATTGGATCATGACGTTTGTGAGCGAGCACGGCGCATGGGCGAATATTCTTCCGAAACGGAACCGCAAAGAGGCAATCTGCTTCAGCCCATATTTGTACGAGGCCTGCTTCATCCCATATTTGTACGAGGCGCGAAACTTGGTCGAGCGGTTCTTCAACAAGATCAAGCAGCGTCGGCGGGTCGCAACGCGCTACGACAAGCTTGCGGCAAACTACCTTGCCTTCATCCAGCTCGCCTCAATCAGGCTATGGCTGCGCGTAAATGAGTCCACGCCCTAGTCACGTGAATCTAAAGTTCGCCACATAAAGTCTGCTGTGCTTTGTGGCAGAAGCGTTTGACGGAAGCCAAGATCTGGTCTGC